>JAEIGA010009673.1_pt1 | contig 14602 bp, 23 predicted proteins | sample 9270691 | NCBI WGS metagenome assembly JAEIGA01 (sample SAMN17057246, study PRJNA624740) | gut metagenome | biome: biome; isolation source: fecal sample | host: Bos grunniens | place: China: Xizang | collected 2019 | reverse complement strand
TCCTCCTTCTTCTCTAAATTGCGGATCTGCCGCTGAAGTTTGCGTCTGACACCAGGGCATTTGATATTCTTTGCGGACGCCGCAAGCTTGTTATATCTATCCTTCATCAACATAAGCTAATCTTCTTTTGTCATCTAACACACATTCCTTTCTTTTGAATAAAAATCTAGATCTCTGGCATTCCCTGACCAGAATTTAAGACTTTTCAGTTCAGCTTACAAGACCTACGTTCCTTGAGGGAACTGCGGATAGCCATCTAGATTTTACACTCACCCCAGTCAGATTCGAACTGACGACTCCTGATTTAAACCTACCACAAGTACTGCCCTTGCTCTTTTCTCTCACGAGAACTGTTTTCCTTTAAACTAGGTCGATGAGTCAGGTGACTTAGACCGCTTGTCGATGGGGCGAAATTATACCCCTTGTAGGACTCGAACCTACACTGTGTAGAACCTAAATCTACCGCCTCTTCCAATTGGGCTAAAAGGGCAAAAATAACTACAGCCAACAAGTCAGTTGAACAATGCTGTAGTGTGTAAAGATAGTTTCCTCCAAGGTAGTTCACGTCGTCTTTGGACTTGTCTTTACTTGATTTTCCTGCTGAATACAGAGAACGCGTATCAAACAGGCTCTGACATTGAGTAGGGGCGGCCGGACTTGAACCGGCACGGACGTCGTCCATAGAATTTTAAGTTCTAGGTGTCTACCTATTCCACCACGCCCCCATATGCGGCAGATTTAGGTCTCTGCCTGACCTTAACCAAGTACGCAGTTTCAATCGTACGCATCTGTTTGGGGTTGCAACGATAGTTTTAGAGTATCTTACGGATCTTCCCCCGCTCTATGAGGTGTCTCTCCTCGGTGTCCCCAAGTGATACAGCTTTATTTTCTTGTTGGCTTTTAATACTTGCCTATTGGTTAATAAATCTCCGCTAGAAACTAGTATACTTTCCTGCCAACTGGTCACGAAAGCTAGCGAAGAAATAGAATCTCTAGGAATCGAACCTAAGCCTTGTCCGTTATCTGGACAAATCCTACCACTAGACCAAGACTCTATATGCGGCAGGAACTTCCCACCGCAACTCCTTTTATCTCTTTTAAATATATTAAAAGAGAGATACAAAACATACCTCTCTCAAAGAGGATTTAGCGCGGTGTTTTTGGAGTACCGCGAACTCACGACCCTCAGACTGGCCTCCAGTGTTGCAGTTCGCTACTGCTTATTCCGCTTTTTGATGAGCGGCAGGAGCTATCCTAATCATGTTCTTTTTTCTTCCATACTTATCTTCTGAGGGAAATAGCGAGAAGCAGACTCGAACTGCTATTTCTAGGTTATGGGCCTAGTCTGGGTCCCTTCCAGTTATCTCGCGTCATTCTTAAATTTTAGACCATTCCTCGTCGGAATAGCTATTTATTTCTTTTTTTGTTCTTGGCAGATTAAATTTATCACACCATTTTCTAACAGCATTATCAGAAATCTTAAAGTCTAAACCTATTTGAACAAAACTTTTAGTTCTAATTAAGTTTTTTAATGTTTCTCTGTCTATAATAGAATTATTTTTAGCTTCTTCTTTTCTTTGTTGTTTATAACATTCTAAACATAAACCAGATTCATTATATTTATAAATTTCTTTTCCGCATTTAGAACAAACTTTTTGTATCTTAGGCTTTCTAGCATCAAACTTTGAATAATGAAGAGGATAAGATAAATTTTCATTGAACCAACTACGTCCAACATTGATATCTCTGATAGTATCTCTGTGAACATTATATTTATCAGCCAAATCAGTATGAGAAATTAATCCTTCCTTATCTTCAATTAAAAGTTTTTGAATTTCTTGAACTTGCTCTAAAGTTAATTTAGAATAAGTAGAATGGAAATCTGCGCCTTCAGTTTGATTATATACTGGATTAAGATTTTTTATCCAGTAGATTTCTTTTTCATCTAATTTTTCTTGAGAACATTCTTCAATTACTTCAAAAGAAAAATTTTCTAATCCATATTTTCTTATTGCTCTATATAATGGATACTAATAAGCTTTACTATTTTCATTAAAAGCAGCTGCTCGATGATCTTTCCATCTTCGTTGAATCTGGACAGACTGACCAATATAGCAATGTCCATTGATTAAATTTGTTATCTTATAGATCCCTATCATAACCTATCTCCTTTTTAATAAGTAAAAATATGGTTATATTGTTTAATTACTTTCGACCCATACTCTTATAGGTTATGAAATTGCTCTACCCTGCGTTATTAGAAAAAATAGGGCGGGTCTTTTTACGTGTTCCCGCCTGTTTCACGATTAAGTTAGAACATTGGATTTTACCATACCTTTCTTGTAAAAATGCGAGGTAAAAATTAATTAGCCCATTGGAGTGTCCTCCCATAATTTAAAACTAAAAACCAATGTGTTACTTATTTATCTTACATATATATTATACCAAAAATTTTCAAACTTTGCAAATTTTGGTAATGACCTCTGCGGGATTCGAACCCAGCATTACCGCCGTGAAAGGGCGGTGACCTCGCCGTTAGTCTAAGAGGCCATAGCATGATTTACTTCGCTCCTTATATAGCGTTTCCGCAAGCCACATATCATCATAGATGCCGGTGGTAGTTTAATCATGCAAATCCGTGATAACGCTTATATGATAAGAAATAACTTTGCCACGTTCCACGACTCCCAGTTATAGTTATAGTCGAAATTCTTTGCGCATCTGGTACTGTTGTATCTTTTCTCAAGACTGGGTACTTCCAGTGCAGCTCTCTCTTTGCTTGAAGGCGCCAAAGCAATGAGTCAATATTGTTATTTCTTTATCTTATAAATATATTATATTATAATTTTTTATAAAAATCAATTATCCTGTTCATGAAGCTCGTTTATTGCATTAACGGTTGCCGCCCCGCCGATTAACCCAGCTATAACGACTCCAAGCGCCGCCCCAATGAACAAACCCCCTAAAAATGCTAACATATCTTTAATCTCAATAAGGCCAGTCTGGTAAGAATAACTCGTTGTCAAGAATAACATCAGTGCAATAATAAACTCCGTCAATTGGATTGAAGATTTCTCTTGCAATATCCTGATACAGCGTACTTCTTACACCATGAATATCACCAAGGTTATCCGTATAATACTGAACAACAACATTATCAAAAACTACATACATTAAAGGATTTGAAAGAATACCATCAATTACTTTACTACACACAAAAGCAGGATTGCCATCAAAAGCTCTTTCAAATACATTACCATCTTCTCTTGTGTTAATGCTATTGCCAGGAATAATAGTAACAACTACTCTTACATTACCAAATGTTTTTTCTGCGGGAAGTAGTTCCTGTAGTGCGGCCGCCTTCTGTGGTGAGTCAACATACAGTTTAATTTCATCATGATCTTCATCAAGAATAATCTTAATATCAGGGTCATATCTAAACATTGCGGATAGCTCATGATAGAACCGAACCCAGGGTGATAACAAATTAAGTCTAGCCATATTTTTCTCCTTCTTTATTTTTAAGATATTGCCCGAATAGGACTCGAACCTATGACCACTGCTTAGCGCAGGCGCTCTGCCAACTGAGCTACGGACCCAGATTAGATATTAGTTAGCCTTTCCTTCTCTAGTTGATCAAGCTAGATAATCCCATTTTCTTTCTTCAGGACGGACTTCAAACCCGTTTAGGCACTCTTTTGGCCAGCTGAACCAAGTTAATATTCTAATATCTAAAGCTCCCATCCAGATTCGAACTGGAATACCGACATTACAAGTGTCGAGCCCTACCGTTGGACGATAAGAGCTTTTACAAGACGTACATAGCGAAACTTAATTCCTGCCAAAAGGTCAGGCGATTTACTACGAAGAGGCTATGATCTCTATTTCAATCCTTTAAGTGGAGGTAAACTTCTAATCAATATATATTTATATTTGCTGGTTACGTCTTTATTTTATTTATACAGCTATAGCTCTACTGTTCTGTTGATAGCTATAACTTCTATAACCTCAAATCTTTCTCTGAGGTATCTAACATTTGCAACACCCTCGCAAAAGTGAAGATGCTTTACTCCATTATCATCTCGATAAACAACTTCATAAAGATAAACAACTTTCATTTATTTTTTCCTCACTTTCTTATATAATTATAACAAAAAATTAAGAAAAAAGCAAATTGATTTCTTGCCATCCATATCTCAACAAAGTATCTCGGATGTATAAAAAAGCATTTTTCTTTCCTCACTTTCTATAAATATTATACAAAAAATTTTTATAAAAAGCAATAGTATAAACAGGAAGGCTGGGGTACGATCCCAGATCTGGGGTTTTGGAGACCTCCATTCTATCCATTTGAACTACCTCCCTAGATAGGATCACGCAAATTGGTGATCCTGAATTTTTATTTTACAATCTGCCCTGTATCTGCTGAAGAATAAAATATTAGATAAGTCTAACATCTGTCCATTATATTCAACAGAAGTATTTCCAGACAAAGCATATTTTGCGGCGTCTATACAGCTTTGAGGGATAGACCCATTATCATACGCAGCTAGACACCTATTATAAAAACTAATAAAATTAGGGTTAAAGAATTGACCTTGTTGCCAAAGGACATCATAAATATTGGAAGGGAACCGAGCTGATCTAACTCTGTTCATAACTACTATTCCAACAGCTTGTTGCCCCGCGACACATTGATTACCAGCTTCTTCATAAATAATAGCTGATAGCAATCGAAGGTCTGATTCTGAGTATTCTTCATGATACTCAAAATCTCTTAAATATTTATTATTTAAATAGAAGATTTGATTTTCAATAGTAACGACATCAAATTCATCACCTTCTTCAACTCTATACACAGGGGTATTTGGCGCTAATACAAATAATACATTTGAATCAAGAGAAGGTTCATCACGAACATTCAAATAATCCGTTGTAAAAACTACATCTGCGGGCGTAGGTGCTTCCTCTGCTTCGACGGAAACCGAGTGTATCATCATAGCGGCCGCCGCATATATTAGCGTTTTAAGTATTTTTCTTTTCATCTTTTCCTCCTTTTACTAATGTAGAAAACTACATTCTATATAAGAGAAACAATCATTTTCTTAAATAAGATTTTTTCCAATGCCAGAGCCAAATCTCTAGAGTTGGATATGCTTCAAGAAACATCTCACGGTATCTATCACTTACTTTTGGATCGTTCAAGGTTTCTTCGTACTCTGCGATTGCTTCCTCTTTTGTTTGAAAGTATTTGAAATCACAAATATCATAACTACAAAATACTTTCTTGAAAGCTCCACCATTCGGCAGGTCTTTAGTGTGACGCACTTTCTTGTTTGCAAACTTTTTACTTTCAGAAGATGATTTTACATGATGATCTGTTATCCAAGGATGTTTTTTATAAGAACGGCTCATATTTCCTCCTAAGACAACAACCACCGACAGCAAATTCATGCTGCCGGCAATCATTTTATATGGGTTGAAACCCAAGTCGGGGATCTGGGACGTGCGCCCAGCTCACGCGCTTATAAGGCGCGCGCTCTCACTGCCTGAGCTAATCCCCATTATATTACTTAATTCTTTTGTTCATATCTAATAAAAATTTGTGAGCATCTGAATATTTTTCAAAGCTAAATAAAAGCATCGAATTTCTTTTGTCCATTTCTTTATAATCGACGAAATAGAAATTACTCGCATGATACTTATCTTTTAACATTAAGATATAATCACACAAATCCATATTTAATTTTCTAGGGACTCTCCACCATTGAGAAGAGCCATGGGCGACGTCACTTATATCTGCAACATGCCATCGCCCATTGGAACACCATTCTGATAATTTCATATCAAAGACCCAAGCTCTTCAGCATCATCTGAACATTTGCTTTTTCTTCAGCTGTTGGTTCATATGTTTTATCATCAACAGGTGGATTCATAGCATTAAAGTTATAATCTCCAGAAGCAAACTCTGGAGTCTCTCCAGGCACAGATCCATCAGGTTCAAGAATATCTTTTGCGGCGGTTAGTGCCACCTTGATCTGAACAACAGATCCTTCCTCTGACATAGGAATACGAATTACCTTATCAATAGTGAAACTACCTGGGAATGTCTCCAGAATCTTCTTTGTAATAGTTTCTTTAGCAAGCGCACCTTTTGCAGCCATATTTTTTCTCCTTTGATTTATTATGTATTAATTATAATATAATTTTTATAAAAAATCAAAATTACTCTGCGGGAGTCGCTGCTTCCTCTTCTAGGAACTTCTCCAAGTCACTCTTAATCGAGGCCGCCGCACCTTTTAAAGTCTCATGCACACTTAAAATAGGGTCTTTGTTTTCGTATTTCTTGGCTATTTCTAGAATTTCTTCTTCTGACTTAGGTTCCTTCTCTGGCTTAGGTTTACTCACAATGATTCCAACCTTTTCTAATGATTCACCAAGCCCCGCAATTGTACTGCACATATCACACATTGAACCTTTTAAGCATTTTTTCCCACACTTGACTCTTCTTTCTACCCATCTTGGATGTAAGAATCGTCCATCAAGATCTGCATGAAAGTCTCCAATGATTTCTTCTAATCTTCCAAACCACTGTTTGTCTATAGCATAAACCTTATATAATGTTTCTGCTATCACTGGCTCTTGTGCTTCAAAGATTTCAAATATATCTACATATTTTTCATAATCTTCAATATCTTCGGGTCTAATAAAAAATTTCTTTAGATCTGGAGTAAGAAACCATGAGGATTGTGCTATGTTAGGAAATACTCTTACTCTTGTATTATATTTATGTGCAATTTCATATACTTTATCAAGCTCAAAACCCAACTCATTAACAATATAGACATCTGTTACACCTAAATTTAAATACCCCTCTAGGATATCCCATCTATCTATGTATTCATTAAAGAAAAAAGGTAAATTTAATTTTTTTACCTTGTCCAATGAATCTATATCTATGGTGTTATTATTATCCAATACCTTAGGAAATCTTAGTACCCAGTTGTCAGGGTTATCAACATGAACTTTTACTGCGGCGAGCATTTCTATGCCATGATTATCTAAGAAGGCTTTTACATCTTCTATATCTAAAATAACTCTTTGATCCTTATGTTCAGTTAAAAAGTTCAATAAATTCTCTGAGGGGTGATATTTAATAATAATCTAATCGACTACATCTAAATATTTTCTCCCTCTCTTAAAATTTAAACAAAAAGAAGCCATATTTTGTCCTCACTAAAAACAAGGGGGCGGTTAAACCTCTCCCCCTTGTCAACTAAAAGATAGATGATAATTACTCTTCGTCAGTGTCTACTGTAGTACCAGGAAGAGCATAAGCAACGACTCTGCGCTTATCGACCTTGATGGTGATCTTCTCAGCTTCACCTGCTCTGACAAGCTGTCCAAGTCTAGCAGTAACCTTAGCCTTGGTTACTTCCTCATCGCCGTTAGCGACCAGCTCGGTAATGACATCGGCGGGAGTAAAGGAATGTGTAAGGGCAGCCGCGATCTTTGTTTTCAGCTCATCGGAAGCTGCACTTTTCTTAGCCTTATATTCCTTAGCCTTCTCCAGACGCCTATCCAGCATCGCGATCTGCTCATCAATGAACTCGACCAGGTCCTCTCTACCAGCGCCCGCAGCAACAGTTTTCAGATCTTCAAATCTCTCTCTTTTTGTAATCTTGACATCAGCCATGATTTTTCTCCTTTTATCTCTTTTGCTTTTGTTTTATCTTATGTATATATTATATAAAAAATTTTATTACTTTTCAAGATGGGCTTTTGTTTTTTCTTTTCTCATCTTCTAAAGAAATTATAACAAAAATTTTTAATCTTTGCAATCAACCCCTTCTGAAAGACCAGCACCTTAGGGGCATTGTATCTCTTATAACGTTGATAGTATTTCTCTATCATTTTTCTTGCACTCACGGATCATCCCCCTTTCTTGCCTTCTCAATTTTTTCTCTCTTGAGGTTCTTCTTTGCGGGGATAGATCCTTTTACAGGTTTATATAGATCGCAACGCTGACAATAGTGGAAGAAAGATCCATCTCTCTGTTTCGCGCAATTACCTTCATTTAGGTAGAACTCACATTTTATAAATCTGTCCTTAGCCATTTATATTTATAGCCTCCTATCCAATCTTACATCTAGTTAGAACTGTGATGTTCTTACCATTGTAGCTCTTATGATCTTTAACCGTACCAGCGAGAATGATGTTTTCACCCTCTTTGATGTCAGGATTAGTTCCAGTCCACCAGCAGAAGTGATTTCCATTCTCATCATCAAAATTTAAACACTCAGAAAAACCGTAGATACTATTTGCGGAATAGCGCGATTTCAGCACGACACTTAGATTTTTTAAACGCTCTTTAACCTCTCCGATAAAATCCCCGTCAGAGGTTTTTTTCTCAGCAGATTTTTTCTTCTCTGCGACGATTTCTGCGGCGTTGCTCAGGAAGAATGCCCTACCAAGCTCATCATCCCAAGAGTAAAGATCAACAAAACTAATTGGAATTGCATTAAAACCTGCGGGATCCGCTCCATGCCATCCAAGCTCTGGATTAAACTTATAACCAGCCTGTTTCAGGTCATCTTTGATGTCATAGGTATTGCCAAGTGCGATAAATGTAACGCCTTCCTCATTGAAACCATTCTTAGCGTAGAACTGCTTCATGAGTTCAGCTTTGTTGTCAATATTAGCCTTGATCTTAGCGTTATGTTCTTCGACCTTGCGCTCCACCCGACGAGCTGCCGCGCGATCCAGAGCAGCTTTTTCTTTCTCTGTATATGCACGCGCTGTTTTAATAAGATATTTTCCTCCATTGCATTTATAACACCTAGTACCATCAAGACTATTATAGGAATAATGACCCGTAGCTCCACACCTGGGGCAAGGAATTTTTATTTTTAGATATGCTTTACCATTTTCTTCATACACATCTCCAACTGGAGTTGAATCTTTATATGAATCTGCTAAAAAATATCTCTCCATGTTTTTTCCTCTCTTTCGTTTTTCTATATATATTATATAATAAATTTTTTTTAAAAGCAATCCTTTACACCCTTGACAAAATAGAAAAATTTAGTTATTATTAAAATAATATAATATAAAAGGAGTTTAATATATTTTTATGATAGAAAAATTTAATACATTAGAGTAGTTATTTGAAAAATATCCTAAAATTGAAATAGGCTTAGCAGAAGATTTAACAAATTTTGAGCCAGTAAACAATCTTATTCCAATTTATAGAGTTCAAAAAATTAAGCGTCCTACTTGGGCTTGCCAATGTAAAGTTTGTAAACAATATAAAGTATCTACTGTCCCACAAATAAAAAATACTTCTGCCCCAGGTTGTTGTGGAAATGTAAAAAATTTAATAGGACAAAGATTTGGAAAACTCGTAGTCAAATAGATGACAAACAAAAGAAGAGATCGTAATGTATTTTGGATTTGTTAGTGTGATTGCGGCAATACTTGTGAAGTCTGTAGCGCATAGTTATTGTCAGGAGACACTCAATCTTGCGGATGTCTATTAAGAGAAAATTCTTCTCATGGAGAATTGAAAATTATTGAATTATTAAAAAGTGCAAATATTCCATTTACAACTCAAAAAAGGATTAATACAGGAGTTTCTTATAAATTTATTGATTTTTGTATTAATTATAATAACCAAGAATATTTTATTGAATATGATGGGAAACAACATTTTTTAGAAAATTGCCATTTTGGAAATGAAGAAGAAACTTTAGAGGTTATTCAAAGACGAGATAAAGAGAAAAACCAATATTGTATAGATAACAATATCCCATTAATAAGAATACCATACACTCATTATAAAGATTTATCTTTAAAAGATTTATTGCTAGATTCTTCTCCTTTTAGAATTAATTAAAAAATAAAGAGAAGGCTTGGATTGCTCCAAACCTTCTGTTTTATTTAATCTCAAATTTAGATAAAAATTCACCAAAAGCAGTAGCTTCTTCGGGGTAAGTCACATTTACTCCATCACTCATGTCAAGACTAAGAATGCCTAGCACGCTTTTACCATCGACATGGAACTTGCCTTTTGAAATAATAATATCCCCATCTACATCCTGAGCGTACTTTACAAACTCATAAACATCATTTAGACTATTGATTTTAATCCTCATATTTATTCCTCTCGCAATGCTTTTAATTGTTTTATTTGAAAATCAAGATCTGCAATAACAAATTTTTCAGCCTCATCTAATGGAGTGGGGCCGCATCTACGGATATGATCTGCAACAATCTCTGTCTTTTTATGTTCTAAATATTCAATATCAATCATTCTTTTGGCTTCTCCATTTCTGCGCCGCAGTTAGGACAATAATTAGCATCCCCACGACCAGCATTTACTCCTTCAAAATCAAGTATGTTGCCGCAGTTGGAGCATTCATATATTCTATCATTTATAAATCCTAAAAAGCTACGAGTACCTTTTTTAATCCATTTTGCTTTTGGCTTTTCTTGTGTATAAAATGTTTTATCTGTTACAGTAACAGTATTTGTTCTTACTCCTGGCGGGAGATCTGCATATGGATTATTTGAACAACTTCTGCACGCGACAGTACCTGCCAAGCTACAACAACATGTCATAATTCACCTCTCTGTGTCTTCCTCAGTACACTTGTCTGCTATCACCGCAAGAGATAGCGCAATCTGAGATAATATCGGAAGCAAAAACAATGTGGGGTTTTCAGCACTCCCATACATAACGTTTCCGATATAGTTAATAGTATCAAGCGTTTGTTTAACTCTGCTCATTCCTGTCTCCTCTCTGAATATGACTTCGGCAAAGGCATCCATGCTCTGACAAAATAATTTCTTTCATTGTCTACAACCCATACTCCCTTAAAGTGCCATCCTGTTGTTGTATAGCTATACTCAGAATCCCCAGAATCATCGGTGCATGACACAATAACTTCCGTATCATCTTTTGGCAATATCTTACTGCACGGAATCCAGTCTGGCTGTGCAGGTGGCAAATTTTTGATTCTACGAATCACATCACACATATATGAATATGTGTTTATAGCAGCTTCTGCGTCACCCACAATAAAAGGTTCAGTATCAAATGCTTTGATTGCATCTTCTCTATATATAGTATCTTTCATATTATCCTCTTATCCATGATATTTTTGTAAATAAGAATTGGATACAGCCTTAAAAGATCTAGATCCATCCTGAGAGCGGAAAACAATGCCTTCTCTTTCTTTACCATCAATTTGAGAAGTTCCTTCTGCATAATCCAGAATTTCTTCAATAGTATCAGGTAGATAATAAGCATGGTCAACAACAGGCACACAAGGAATGCCATAAGGCTCAAGGATCCCAATCATTTCAACTGTATTGATTCTACCTGTTTCTGAAGTAATTAAATTAAACGCTGCAAAGTTATGTCCTTCTAAAGAATAGTCGCGGCGTTGCACACCTGCACCATAAGTCTCGCCCTGAATAGTAATCCATTTAGCGTTAGGATAAACTTCATCAAAAAGCTTGGTTAAAACTTCTTTTACATGGTATTTTTCTGCCATTTCAACATAAATATTAGTATCATAAAAGCATTTCTTATCTGGGGTATCAAAGACTACATTTCTACTGCAAACGTAGAAGTCCTTTTTGCCGAGCGGGCCTCGCTTCATTGTGAACGTAGAACTAGAACCATCGACTTTCTCTGTAGCAATCCAGGGTCCCTTTTGTTCAAGGATCCAGGGTAGGTTTTGCACTCGTTCTTCATCTGTTTTTGCAACCCAACTAGGCCAGCCGCGCTTATCCTTCTTCTTCCCGAAGAAAATAAATAGAAGTTTCTTACCCCAATCTCGTCTCATTAGCCATCTAAACAGCGGCTTTCTAAATAATCCAGGGTACCTTGCCGCCATTTTTTTATATTTATCTACAGAAATATTAGCTTTTCTAACATTATCTTCGGGAGTATAATAAGTAATACCAAGATCTTTGGTTAAAAAATCACCCTGATAATATTTTTTATCTTTATTATATACAAAAGGTCTGCCTTTTACACTATCACCTTCCCAGCCATTTTTCCATCCAAAATCAGATGGAGACATAAGTAGTCCCTGGCTAAGAACTTTACACATTTTAAGTGTTTTAACTGCGTATTTTCTTTTCTCAAGAAAAGCAAAAGGTTCAGTCGCAGGAACCTTAGAATCAATTTCAATATAAATTGCAAGATCTCCGACTTTAAACTGATCCTTGCGTACGATGACTTTCCATCCTTTTACAGTAGCTAATTCTACTCTATCATAATTTGGAATTGGCTCAATGTTATCAATAACTGATATATATGCTAATTCTCTTTCTCCTTTTTCATTCAGCATATCTTATTACTCCTTATAAATAAATGTGCTTGTCTATAATAGTAAATCTTGAATGTTTAATTTTTTTAATTGCGTATAAGGAATCCTAATTAATGGGATATTATTTTCTTTGCACCATTTATTTTTTATTTCATCGCGTTCTTTTGTAATAATTAATCTTTCCTCGTCATTCCAGCCACTGGTTGCTTTATAATGTTGTTCGCCATCAAATTCGACGAGGTATTGATTATCTATGTAAAAATCAAATCTTAATAATTTTTTTGTTGTAGGATTGTAACAACTTGAGAAACGTTTTTCTTTTTCAAAAGGAATATTATTTTCTTTTAAAATCTGTTCTATTTTTTCTTCTCCCATAGAACGGCCTAAACATCCACAAGAAGATACTTTTCCACTAGTTAATAAATAACTAGAAACGTCATATTCATTTCCACAATCACACTGGCAATGCCAAACTACGCATTTTTGAATACGTTTATCAGTTGGATATAATGCCGTTAATTTCCCAAATCTTTGACCTGTTAAATCAATAGCATTTTCTTTTCCTAGCTATGTTATTTGTTCTTTATTAAGACAACCACAAGATTTAGTATGGCCTGAACGAAGTCTATTTCCAGTAACAATGGTTTGTTTTCCACAGTCACATTGGCATAACCATTCTATTGCTCCATACTTATCTTTCCCATGCTCTTTCAATACAGTTAATCTTCCAAATTTCTGTCCAGTTAAATCAATTTTTTGTCCTAAATTTTTTTTACCCTAACAGCCACAAGAAATAATTTTTCCACTTCTTAAATGTCCGCCTCGAATCTCTTTTACGGTACCACATTCACATTGGCAAACCCAATAAGCGTTTCCATTTCTAGACTATGCTTGCCTTAATACAGTTAGTTTACCAAATTTTTGACCTGTCAAATCTATTGTTTTCATATATAATATTTCTCCTTTTTTATTTCTATTATATATGGAAAATTAAAAGTATATATTAATAATAATCGACCATTCAATAATCCCAACTTTTTTATTATTTAACATAGTTTCACCTCTTTTCCCATCCAAGAGCCTCATTACAAAGGTTAAATATCTTCAAATAATATTCCTCAGGGACACCACCGCAGAGATACTTTTCCAATAGGTTATAAAAGCAAATCTCTAAATATACATCATCCATCTTTTTCTTATAAATATCTGCGGCAGGCACCTCGGTGTAATCTGGTTTCAGTGCAACAATCTTATTCCAAACTGAATCCATTGTGCGGTAGCCGCGCCGCGTCATTTCTTCTCTAACTAGCTTCGCATAGCTAATTAAGTGATCATATGGATAATCCATAATAAAATTAATTAAAATATGATTTGTCTTTCCATTCTTTTGGATCCCGCCAGCAAGAGCAGAGATCTCTCTCCACTGACTAACTAGCTGGTCTTTTGGTAGGGCGGGGATCAGAGCTGTATGCCACAACCTCATTTTGTTTCTCCTTTTTTATTTTTATTATATCAAAAAATTATATGAAAATAAAGCGAGCTAAGCTCGCTTATTAATATGTTCGCCCTATGTTATCTGGAAGAGCGGCCATCCATTCATTCAACTCAATTGCTTTGTCGCAGTACAACATAAGCGGCTGCCGCCCATCATGTTGGGGATAAACTCTAAATTGATGAAAATGGCCCCAACAAAACAGTTTATAATCTAGATCATATTCTATTTCACCTAGATACCGCTCCATGGTCTTATCTACCATTGATTGATCAACAAAAGAAAGAAATAAGTCGGTTGGTTCGTAGATAATTGGGCAAGTAAGAGATAAAACAATATCAATATTATCGTCAAACGCGATAAGATCTTTCCCCATCTGCATTTCTTCTTTTGTCAATTGCTCATCTTCAAACCAAGTATATCCCATTTTCAATCTATAATCTTTATCAACAGAGTAAGCACCTGGGATAACCAATGTACTATATCCATTAATATTATATCGCATAGGATAATCTTTTGCGTACTTTAAATAGGGGTAGTTCTTTTCTACCCAAACTGGTCCTCCAAAAAAAATCTGGGTCTCCCAATCATTAGAATCAAGAGCTAAATGAGAGACACGCGACTCGTGGTTTCCCCTAATCAAGAAATAAGTACATTTGAACTGACCTAGCTTTTCTTTAAATTCTTTATCTCTTCTATTGAAAAAGTAATTGGCGCCAGTATCACCCAAAAGGATAATAGTGTCAGTTTCATCTAATTTTTTAATAAT
>JAEIGA010009672.1_pt1 | contig 14602 bp, 20 predicted proteins | sample 9270691 | NCBI WGS metagenome assembly JAEIGA01 (sample SAMN17057246, study PRJNA624740) | gut metagenome | biome: biome; isolation source: fecal sample | host: Bos grunniens | place: China: Xizang | collected 2019 | reverse complement strand
TGTTTATTCATTTTTTCTAAATTTCCTCCCACAGTTGGGGCAATAATTATCTCTTTGGTCTACTGGTTCTCCGCAGTTATCACATTCGTACCACATCGTAATTCCGCCTTTTGATCGCCCAACTGTCATCGTTGTGGTTTCGGGCTGCGCAGGCGGTAACTGCCCCAAAACTACTCTCCAATCTTTTGTAAGATAGCCAAAAGCATCCTCTGCATCTTCAAGCGCATCAATCGCCGCTTTTTGGCTGATCGTATCGCTCATCTCTTTTCCTTCCAATCCTCACACGTCCCGGACAGCTTCGTCTTCTTGCCGGTCTTCTCACAGATCCCGCCTTTGTAGGTGGGCTTGCACTTCGCGCAGTTCTTACATGTTTCCTTCATCCTGCTCTCCCTTCTTCGTCACCACATCGGCGACGTCTATGCCTGTCAGCTCCTGGCACGCCTTCCGGATCCTCTTCGGGTCGTGCCTGTACTCTGCGGAGGTCTCCTCAATCAGCTGATAGATCCTCGCGCACCTGTCGAAACCGAAGCCGTACTTGCGATGGAGCGCCACCATGAGGCAGGCCATGATCTGCGGCCTGATCCACTTGAGCTGCTGCTGTCTCATGTAGAGCCACTGGGCCTCAGACATCATGCCGGGATTGATGGATCCATTGAGATAGGCCACGTCCCTCCAGCTCTTGCCGTCACCGTTCTGGATCTCGATGCCGGTCTCGGCCTCGCACATCTGGATCATGCTGTGGTCGTGATCCTTTGCGCAATCCCGCCACACTTCGCGGGACAGGTCGAACAGGTTCGTGATGGCCTGCCTGCGCTTCCCGTATTGGTTCCAGAGGACCATCGCCGCGGATCCATAAAGGACCATGCAGTGATTGACGCCGTCAGTCTGTATCCTCTGAGTCGTCCTTTGCAATGCTGTGCGCCGCATCCTCGTCCACCTCCGCTTCTTTTTCAGCGTCTACCAGTTTCTTGTACTTGCGGACCGTCGGATCCGAGACGCCGGCGGCCTCGCTGACCTCCTTCACCGTCTTGCCTTCCCGCAGCATCTGCATGATCTGCTCGATCTTCTCCGGCGTGAGCGGTGACCACTTCGTGCCGTCCGAGATCGGCTTCTTGATCGTAGCCGTGGGCCGCTTCCCCGCTCCGAGAGGGTGTGCGAGGTCCGTCGCTTTTTGCTCTATCGGCTTGGTCTTGTTCTTGATGAACCACTCGATCTCCACCATGCACCGGTCGCACAGATCCCACTGCTCGAACTCATTGTTACCTGTCAGCTCTTCGGTCTTGAGGTTTCTTGTCATCATGCTGATGTATCCCGCCGACACCTTGCTGGTGATCACCGCCCCGCATCTGTCGCATATAACCTGACGCATTATTTGCCCTCCTTTACCCATTTACGGACCCCGCCGTCGCGGATGTTGCTAAGCCCCAGCAACCAGTCGACGCTGACCCGGAAGTACCTGGCGATCTTGGCGAGCGCCTTCCCGCCCGCGTATGTCCCGCTCACGTAGGACTGTACGGAGCTCTTGGACACGCCGATCGCCTCGGCGAACTCGCGCTGTGTCATGCCGTTCTCGTTAATGAGGATCGTGATCCTCTCCTGGAATGTGTTGTTCATTTGGTCATCTCCTCCCAGTAGGCTGCCAGCTTCGGGTTCTCTGCGAAATGCTCCTTGAAGTACTGGCTGCATCTTCCAATGTCTTCCATCGTCCCGTTCTCCTGGATCAGCTTCAACAGCTTCTTGGCCTTCGTCATCGGGATGGACACGAGTTTCTCGCTGTATCCCGGCCGGCTCCTCCGGATGCCCGCGGATCCCATCAGCTCCCTGAGGTCGATCGTCATCCTCCAGTAACCGCCCTCAGGCTTCCATCCTGTGATCTTTATGATGTGTTCGTCCATCTAGTCTCTCCTTTAGTGCTGCCAGGAGCGCCGCCTGGCTCGTATCTTTATCCCTCAGCGCCCGCATCACCTGCTCGTCGACCGTGCCCTCCGCTACGAGGTGGTGTATGATCACGGGCCGCTCCTGCCCCTGCCTGTACAGCCTGGCGTTCGCCTGCTGGTAGAGCTCGAGGCTCCACGTCAGGCCGTACCACACGATCGTGTGGCCGCCCTCCTGCAGGTTCAGGCCGTAGCCCACGCTGGCGGGATGCGCGAGGAGCACGCGGATCCTGCCCTCGTTCCATGCCGCGATGTCCCGCGGGCCGGTGAGCGTCCTCGCGTCCTTCACCCTCTCGAGGATCGCGTCGAGGTCGTGCCGGAAGGAGTAGAAAACGAGGACCGGGCTGTCCGTCGTGTCGATGATCTCCTCGAGCGCCTCTAGCTTCGCCTCATGGATCCGCTGGACCGCGCCCGCGGAAGTGTAGACGCTGCCGTTCGCGATCTGCAGGAGCTTAGACATGACCGCCGCGGCGTTGAACGCCATCACGGTGTCGTCACCTTCCAGCTCGAGGAGCTGGTCCGCTTCCATCTGCCTGTACTGTGCGAGCTCCCTGTCCGCGAGCCTCACGGGGATCACGTTGTCGATCCTCTTCGGCAGTGTCAGGTAGTCCGCGGCGCTCATGCTCACGCAGATGTCGCCGATCTTCTCCCGGATCTTCTCCGGCGCCCCTCTCCGCGGTACCCATTTATAGACGATGTACCCGCTCCGGGCTCCCGCCACGAAGTACCGCTCGCGGTACGCGCCCAGCGTCCGGCCGAGGCGCTCGCCCTGGTCCAGCAGGTAGACCTCCGCCCACAGGTCCATCAATCCGTTCGGACTCGGAGTCCCTGTGAGGCCCACGACGCGGCGGACCATCGGCATGATCTTCCGCAGCGCCTTGAAGCGTTTCGCCTGCGGGTTCTTGAAGCTCGACAGCTCGTCGATCACTACCATGTCGAAGGGCCACTCTTTCAGCTGCTCCGTCAGCCACACCACATTGTCGCGGCCGATGACGTAGATGTCGGCGTCAGCCCTCAGGGCTGCCTTCCTCTGCGCCGGCGTCCCGAGGATCCTCGAGACCTTGAGGTGCTGCAGGTGGTCCCACTTTGCGTGCTCCCTCGTCCAGGTATCCTCCGCGACGCGCTTCGGCGCGATCACCAGGACGCGCGAGATCTCGAACTCCTCATACATCAGCCGGTTGACTGCGGTCATCGTGATCACGGTCTTGCCCAGGCCCATGTCGAGGAACAGCCCGACGCGCGGGATCCGCATCGTCATCTCGATCGCCCTCTTCTGATAGTCATGTGGCTCGAATCTCACCTAGGAACTCCTTGAGGCCTTTCATGCCTCTCACTATTTCTACTCTCTGCCCGAGCCTCCGGAGCTTCTCGATCTGTACCCTCTGGACCGGACGCAGCTGTCCTCCGTCGGCCTTGAGCTCGACGAACACCACGATCCCTCCGGGGAGCACCACGATCCTGTCAGGCACCCCGTCATTGCCTGGGCTCGTCCACTTGTACGCCTCCCCTCCCATCTTCCGGACCTCTCTCACAAGTGCTTTTTCGACGTCCTTTTCGAGGGGGTGTGAACAAGTGCCAATGTTGACAAGTGTTTTCATCTTTTTATTTTTGCCCTCGCGTATACGCGTATATGCGCGCTTCGCGCGGTTTTTGTAACCTAAATTAATATATATAAGGAAAAAGTTGTTCACGTTGTTCACAGGGGCCGTTTTTCCCCGTAGTTATCACGTTTTTTGCGTGCACAAGGGTGTGAACAAGGGTGTGAACAAGTCAGAGTTGTTCACACTCGCGCGTTTATTTGGGGTGTGAACAACTTTTGGACTTGTTCACACTTCGGACGTATGGGCGCTGGATCCCGTAGCCCGCGATCCGGAGGCGTTCGCCCGATTTTTCCCACCCCGGGATTCGCGCCATGATCATCGCGATCTCGTATCCGTCGGTCCTCTTCCAGGCGTTCTTCGGCCTCCCGAAGCACTCGCAGAAGATCTCCCGCGCGCATACCCGCTCGCGCCTCATGACGCCCTCAGCGGCCAGCTCGTCCCGCTGTTGGAAGTAGTCGACGCGCTTGTTCAGGTCCCAGCTGTACCAGTCCTCAGGCAGCAGCGTCTCGAGGTACTCGAGCACCTCGCCCTCGCGGTCGTCGTACTCGATCGCCTCCTGCTGCATCCTCATGGCTTCCTTCTCCATGTCGGCGTCAAGGTACGGGGCCTCGCCCTCCGCAGTGTACGCGGCAGCCTCCGCCCATATCTGGGAGACAGTCTCCGCCGTCATGTCCCACACGCTTAGCTTCCCGCCTCCGCTCACAGGCACGGGCCAGAAGCGCCGGTTCCCCGTCACGTCCCTGAGGAAGCCCGTCTGCGAATTCGTGGTCCCGCAGATGATCGCCGTCCTCGGGTGCCGCTCGACCGTCCTGCCGTAGGCAGGACGGTACTCGTCCACCTGCCGGCTGAGGAACCCCTTGAGCACGTCGACGTCGGCCTTCCTGGATCCCTGCATCTCGCCGATCTCCATGATCCACACGCCCTGCAGCTTCTCTGCTGCGGTCTTGTCCTTGATGTCCGACAGGTGCAGGGAGTCTGCGAACCACTGCCCGCCGAGCTTTCTGAGCATCGTGCTCTTCCCGATCCCTGGCATGCCGTCGAGGACGAGGACCGTGTCGAACTTGCATCCCGGCTCCAGGACCCTCATCACCGCGCCGATCAGCGTCTTGCGCGTCACGGCCCGCGTGTATGCGGTATCCTCCGCCCCCAGGTAATCGGCCAGCAGGGTGTCGACGCGCGGGATCCCGTCCCACTCCGGGAGCTTCCTGATGTAGTCCCGCAGCGGGTTGAACCGCCGGTTGTCGACCACGATCGTGAGGGCCTTGTCGAATTTGTTCTCGGGGAACTGTACGCCGAAGCGGTCCGCGACGTAGCCGTACAGCTGCGCGTTGTCAGCGTCCCGCCAGTACTTGTCCGGCCGTTCCCAGGGAAGGGCCCCGCGGACCTCTATGGCCCGCGAGAGCTCGTTGTACCTGATGCCCTGCAGGGCCTCGCAGTGCTGCAGGATCAGCACGGCATTGACGACGGTCGGCTTTATCGACCCGTCCTTCGTCATGTCGAGCTTCGCCTTCCACTCGTCGTCCTCTGCGGGCGCTTCGTCGAAGTCGAGCACCGCGCGGGCCTGGGCGTCCGCTGCCAGCATCTTCCTCGTCTCCTCGTCCGATGCCGCGAACGTCGCCATCTCCTTGTAGCTCGGCAGGTTCTTCCCGCTCTCCTTCGAGTCGTCGTCCAGGTGCCCGAACTTGTGGATCCTCACGAGGTCGAAGGCGTTGCACAGCTGCCCGCCGGCAGGATCCGTCCCGTGATTCGAGAAGGCGAACTTGTCGTCTTCGTAGAGCACGAGGCCCGCTGCCGTGGATCCGGCTGCGTAGGTGTACCTGTCGGCCTGGGCCGTCGGCGTGTATACGTCCGGGAGGAACTTCGCGATCGCTTCCGTGATCGTGTACGTCCGGCAGAACGCGCCGACGACGCCGCGCTTCTCGAGCGGATCGCCCTGCTTGTCCGCCAGCTTCTTCCGGATCCCCGTCATCCGGGAGGACTCGGGCCAGTAGCTCGTGTCCATCCAGTCCGGGTATTCAGCCAGGACGTCGTCAGCCCTCAGGAAGGGCTCGTCCCTGTACCGGAAGAAGGGCTCGACGTCGGAGCTGTGCGAGGGCCAGTACATGAGGCGCGTCGGCTGGTAGGTGGAGTCGTCGAAGAAGTCGATCCCGATCTTCTCTGCCATCTTGCGCGCGATCGCCTCGTACTCGTCCGGCGTCACGGGCCTGTCGAGAGGCATCACGAGCCGGAGCCTGGGCTTCGCTTCGGAGTGCTTGTGCGTCGAATAGACAGCCAGCGCGCCGTTGACGTCCATGTTCTCCTGCAGGGCTTCCCAGAAACCGCGCGGCGCGAAGTCGAGGTCCAGCGTGAGGATCTGCCGCGACGCCACGAAGCCCGTCTTGCGCTTGCCTTCCTTCAGGTGGCCGCCGACGAATCCTCCGATGTCCTTCAGCCTGTCCTGCTGCTCCTTGGACATCTTCATGTATTCCGCGTGCGTCTCCGGCGTCTCCATAGACCTGGAGAGCTTGGAGAGCAGCACGGACCACTGCATCTTCTTGTTTTTCCATGACGTCTCGAATCTGCTCTTCCCCGTGGATATCTGCAGCTCGCCGTTGTACTTCACGTTCTCGCTGTGGTCCGTTATCTTTGCTACACTCATCATTAGTCCTTCCTGTAAAAGGGTGTTTCGTATCCGTCGCCCCGCAGCGGGAGGCCCGGCGCCCACTCGATCGGCGCGCCCATCGCCTCATTGATCCGCGCGAGGGCTTCCGTGTCCTCGACGGGAACATCCACGATTATCTCGTCGTGGACGTGCATCACGATGCTGTATCCCATCTCCGACACTCTCGTCATGGCTGTGGCGAGGCAGTCCCTGGCGGTCGCCTGGACGACGTTCTCGACCAGCTTCCCGCCGTAGGTCTCCGTCTCTTCCCACTGCTTCGTCGTCTGGTTGACGCCCATGTAGACGATCTGCTCCCTGCCGGTCTTCGCGTCCTCGCGGATCCGCGCGCCCCAGTAGCAGAGCTTCCGCCCTCCGGGCAGTTTTATGAAGAGCTTGCTGTTAATGTAGGAGAAGTCGACGCTGATCCCCCTGCGGCCCTTCACGGCCCGCCTGACGGTCCTGTGCTCCCTGATCGCTGTCTTCGCTGCGGCCTCGTAGTCGTACCACAGCTTCACGATGTTAGGGTTCGCGGCGCGCCACTGGTCGACCACGGACTGGAGCTCTTCCTCCGGGATCGTGCCGCCCTTGTCCATCGCCTTCATGGCGCCGACGCCGCCCTGGTAGCCGCAGGCCAGCACCGCGACCTTGCCCTTCTGCCTCAGCTCCCCGTTCTGCCCGTGCTTCACGACCGGGACGTGGTACATCATGCTCGCGGTCTCGCAGTAGATGTCCTTGCCGGCCATGAACGCGTCGAGCGTCCACTGCTCTCCGGCGAGCCACGCGACGACGCGCGCCTCGATGGCTGAGAAGTCGCTGACCACGAAGCGGCACCCGGGCGACGGGATGAACGCCGTCCGGACCAGCTCCGAGAAGACGAAGGCCGTCTCGCCGAAGAGCGTCTGCATCGTGTCGAAGTCTCCCTCGACCGCCAGCTCCCGCGCCAGGTCGAGATCCGGCAGCGTGTTCTTCGCGAGGTTGTGCGTCTGCACCAGGCGCCCCGCCCATCTGCCGGATCTGTTCGCCCCGTAGAACTGAAGGATCCCGCGGAGGCGGTGATCCTCGCATGCAGCGCCGAGCATGGTCGTGTACTTCGCGACGCTCGTCTTCCCCAGCGCCGTCCGGATCTCGAGGACCCTGCGGACGTTGTCCGGGATATATTTGAGCGTCAGCGCCGCGGCGATCGTGTCCTTCGTGACGCTGTTCATCGGCATGCCCTGCGCGTTCAGCCACTCCTTGAGCTGTGCGAGGCTGTTCGGGTTCGACAGCCCCGTCAGCTCCTGGGCTTCCTCCTGCAGCTCCTGCCGGCGCCTGTTGTCGTACTCGACGATCTTCGAGATCATCGGGATGTCGAGCATCACGCCGCGGTCGTTCATGCGCTGGTCGAGCGCCCAGAGGGCCTGCTCCTCCGGCGTGGTCTTGTAGATCGAGAGCCTCTTCAGGATCTCCTGCTCCGAGACCACGTCCTGCCGGTTGTATTCGAGGTACAGCTGCCACTTCTCCGGATCATGCTGCGGGAGGTTCCGCGTCCGGTATCCATTCGCCTTCGTGGGCCTCACCGGCTTCGAGAAGTACTGGATCAGCGCCTTGCCCTGCTTGTCCTTGAGCTTGTCCTCCGACAGGCCCATGGCAGCGCCTACGAAGGCCAGCTGTCCCGGCAGGCCCATCGTGAGGGCCTTCACCATCGTGCACCGCCACTGCTCCGGGGGCATCTCCTTGCCGGTCCACTTGGCCAGGCACGTCCGCTCGAAATTGGCATTGAACGCGGTCTTGATCACTTCGGGATCCGTGAGAGCACGAAAGAACTCTTCATGCTCCCACTCCATCTCGTCCGCGTCGTCCGCCGTGCAGTCGATCACGTGGACCTTGTCCTCGTCGTCGAACTTGTACCCGATGATCAGGACCTCGAAGTCCGGGGACTCCGCGTAGGCGTAGACCCCAGTCTTCGTTAGGTCGACCGAGCTGTATGTCTCTATATCTACGCCCAGGGTCCGCATCAGAAGTCGTCCTCGTCCTCGAAGCCGTCGCCGAAGTCGTCCTCGGCCTTGGCTCTCGCTCCGCCGAGACGGTCGTCGTCCTTCAGCTTCTGGATGTTGTTAAGGCCCACGCCGACGCCTTTATTGCCGTTCGTGTTGAAGGGATAGAAATTGATAGAAGCGCGGCCCCAGCTTCCGCTGTAGACCTCGTCAGGGTCGAGGATCTCGTTGAGGTCCTTGTCGACGACGCCGGGCTTCTGCGTGCTGTTCGCGTTGAGGAAGAACATGCCCTCGTACTCGGGAGCCTCTTCGGCCCTCTCGTCGTCTCCGTCGCGGAGCGGGAGCTTGAGGTTCGCGGGCTTCTTGCCGCCCCACTTGGAGCTGATGCCGTCCTTGACTGCTTCGTCGATGGCCGCGCGGATCTTGTTGACCGTCGCCTTGTCCTTCTTGGGGATCAGCAGGCAGATGCTGTACTTCGCGTCCTGCCCGTCGCTGAAAGATCTGCTTCTGAAAATGTTCACATAGGAAAATCTGACCTTACCTGTTACTACCTTTGTACTCATTTAATCTCCTTTACTGAAAGTCAGCTTTCGCTGAGTCTGCTGTGCTTATTGCGTCTCGCTTGTCGCTTTCCGGGACAAGCACCGGTTTGCCTGCGGGCTTTATGATCAGGTCTCCGAGGGTCTCCGTCAGCTTCTTTTTGCCGACGAGCTTTTCCATCGCCGTGATGCCCAGGAGCTTCCGCTCGTAGAGCATCGCCTCGTCGTATCCTGCGGTCTTGAGGGTCTCCGCGACCTTGACCTCGTCCGCGTATTTGCGGTTGCTCCGGCCCTCGACGACCTTCCAGCCGTCGTAATGCTCGCCGGCGAGCGCCTGGTCGAGCGCGTAGGCTGCGATCTCGTCCGCCCACTTCTTGATCATGTCGGCGCGCTTTAACACCTCCGCGATCTCGTCCGCCGTGAGGAGCGGCGGGGCCCTGAACTCGTCCTTCGCGAGCTCGAGGCAGTACTCCGCGCGCGTCCTGCATGTAGCCTTGGCGGGGCAGAAGCGGCACCAGTCCCCGCACGCTGTGCGGTCGGATCCTGCGAGGGCTTCCTCGGCTGCGGGCCGGATCTCTTCCGCCGCCCATCTCCGGAGCTCCTCGAGCGGGACCTCCTCCTGGCTGATGTGGTCGAGCCTCGGCTGGATGATCGTCATCCTCACCCGGTCGAAGTCGTAGATCCCGTCGAAGAGTCCCGCAGCCCCGAGGCCGTAGAGCCTCAGCTGCGCGTTGTTCTCCGCGTCGACCTTCACGCCCTTGCCGTACTTGAGGTCGATCACATTGAGGACCCCGTCCCCGATGATCACCGCGTCAGAGGTGCCGAAGCACTCGGGCACCCACTCGTCGAGCCTGTAGCTCTGCTCGATCAGGAGCTCCGCGTTGTCGCCGGCGCCGTGCAGCATCTCGACGACCGCGTCCGCGTAGTAGGTGGTCGCCTCGTCCATCTCGCCGCACCAGTACTCATTAGCCTTGAGCCGGTTCAGCTTGCGTGTGAAGCCCGCGCCCTTTATCTCGCCGTTCGCGTAGCGGAGCTTGAGCTCCGCGACGGAGTGCGCGTGCGTCCCTTCCTCCGCGTAGGCGCTCGTCGTCTCCTGCGGGAACTCCTTGGCGAGCTTCACGGATCCGGGGCAGTTCTTCCACCTCTCCGCGCTGGAAGGCGGCAGCGCTGCATGCTTAGACGGCATTGAGCACCTCCTCGGCCTTGGCCTTGAGCTCCGGGAGCTTGTCATCCGGGACATCCGTCAGCGCTTTGTATCCCATCTCGCTGATCAGCTTCCTGGCCGTGTTCTCGCCGGTCGACTTGTTCAGCGCGCTCAGGATCTTGCGCATGTCTGTGCGGCTGATCTTCGGCTCTTCCTTGACGGGTTCCTCGACAATGGGCTCCGCAGCGGGTTCCTCGATGGGAGCCTCTTCGGTCTCGCTTGCCTCTTCGTAGGTGATCGGCTGGGGCTCCTGCCTCGCCATGATGCCCTCGGCCAGATGGAGCACAGCGGCTTCCATCTCGTCGATGTTGTCGAATGTAAAGTTAATCGTCATAAATGGTCTCCTTTCGTGTTATACTGAAAATGTAAGTATTTACGTTTCGGCCCCCGTGGATGTGCCAGCATCCTGTGGGGCTGTTTCTTCGTCCTCCGTGAGAAGTGCGCACCCGATGTTGCCGAACGTGACGTTCAGATTGTACGGGGGCCTTCTCAGCGTCTTGATCGTCGTGCCGACTATCGCGTGGAGGAGCGCCTCCGCGTCCTCCTTGTGGTCCTTACCGGCGACCGCGTCTACTGTTGCGCACACAGCGACGACCGCGTCGGCCAGCAGCTGCATGCCTTCTCCCTTTACCCGGGAGTGTCCGTTTTCTACGTTTATCATCCTTTATCTCCTTTTGGCTTAATACCACCGCGCACAGGATAAAGATCGCGAATGCTACGGTGAACATCAGCGTGGCCCGCCAGTCGTCGAGCACCTTGTCGACGCTGCCTGCTGCCATCAGCCACGACGCGAAGAATACATACTTCATTTTCTACCTCCTTCCCTGCGCATCTTTGCGATGATCTTCCGGATGCTGCTCGGCCGGTATCCGGTAGCCTCGGCGATCGCTTCGACTTCAGCGCCTTCTCTCGCCATGCTCCTCACCAGGTCGTGCCTGCGCTCCGCGTTTCCCATCCTGCGGGCCCTTGCCCGCGATGCGCTTGCTCTGTACGCATCCCCGTCGGGGCTTTTATGGACTTCTGCGAACGTCGGGAGGATCGTCACTCCCTCGCCCGGCACTGCCAGCTGCACGGGCTTAGTGGCCGGTCTCTGAACGTCCGGAAGTCTTGAACATTTTATTGATGCCGTTGATCTCATCTCTGATCATCCTCAGGTCCTTGTATTCGGTACACCGTCCCCGCTGCTCAAAGCACTCCCCGACATGGACACATTGATCGCAGTCCGATATTTGTCCGAGAGTATCTCCGACAGAGCCTTGAGCAGCTTCGCGGGGTCCAGCGAGCCGTGTGTGGTTACTGTCATGACGCCGCCTCACATGTAGACGTTCTCGACCACGCTCAGGGAGCAGTTGTGATCGCTGCACCATTTCCAGGCGTGGTTTGTCGCCGTCTCCCACACTACACGCTCGCTTCTCCCGTTCTGCTCTACCTCGAAGTCCTTCTGGACCTCATCGTCAACGTCGGGGTCATAGTATGTCATCCTGAACATCGCCATCTTTTAGCCCTCCTGGAAGAATCTCTCGATCGCAACTCCGAACAGGTTCGCGATCAGAAAAAGTTTGTCCGCCTTCGGAACGGTGACGCCGTTCTTCCAGTCCGACAGCGTCGCCGCCCCGATCCCTGTCTCCTTCGCCACCCTGTAGTCCGTGTAGTCGTTATCGTCACGGATCGCGGCATACAGGTCGTATCTTGCCTTCATTTAGCCTCCCTTCTTTTCTGAATGTTTCATTGCGAATAGTTCGGTAAACCGATATAATATAGTTGCCAAACAATTAAACATCGGCCCGCCCGTCTGCAGGAGTTCGGATAACCGAACTCCATGCGCCTAGTATAGTACGGGTTGCCGAATGATGTCAACAACTATTTTTCGGATTGCCGAACTTTTTTCGGAGGTGTGACATGTACGAGAACTATGCAAAAATCAGAGACGCGAAGGGACTGAAAGACGCTGATGTCGCGAAGGCGACCGGGATCAGCCCGGGGACTATATCGGACTGGAAGAAGGGCCGGTATCAGCTGAAGTATGACAAGCTCCTGAGGATTGCTGAATTTTTGGGAGTGTCTGCCGAACAGCTGACTGGTGTCCCGAATTCGGGACACAATGTGGATTATTATATAAATGAGCAGACGGCTCAGTACGCCCAGGTGCTGTTTGAGCGCCCCGGGCTGCGTGAGCTTTTTGACGTGACGCAGGACATCAGTGATCAGGATCTCGAACTGATCAAGAACATGGTTAAGAGATTTAAGGAGACGAACCCAGATGGATGACATCTATGTATATGTGGTCGACATGCCCACGACGGCGGCCGAGACGGTCGTGCCATGCGCTGGCGGGTACACCGTGTACCTGAACGCGAGGCTGTCGCAGGCGAGGCAGGAGCGCGCGTTCAACCATGCGCTCCGCCACATAATCAACAATGACTGGGAAAAATTTGACGTGCAGCAGATAGAATATGAGGCTCACAAGACATGAAGCGGACAGCGATTTATATGCGCGTATCATCAGACAAGCAGGCCCGAGAGGGCGACTCGATCCCGGCCCAGCGCGAGGCCCTGCACAAGTACATCGACGAGCGGCCGGACCTCATGTTCGTCGGGGAATACCTCGACGACGGTATATCCGGCACGAAGTACATGGCGCGCACGGAGCTGCAGCGGCTCCTGGCGGACGTGAGGGAAGGGCGGGTCGACCTGATCCTCGTGACCAAATTCGACCGTTTCTTCCGCTCCGTGAAGGACTTCGTGATCACGCAGGAGCTCCTGCAGGAGAGCGGGGTAGACTGGAAGGCGATCAACGACATCGACTTCGACACGACGACCCCTTCCGGGCGGTTCCTGGTCACGTCCATGATGGCCGTCGGAGAACTCGAGGCGGGCCTCGACAGCCAGCGGATCCGAGACGTGTTCGCCTATAAGGTCAGCCAGGGCGAGGTGATCAGCGGGTCCGCCCCGCCGGGCTACTCGATCGTAGACAAGCACCTCGTCCCGAATGAGGACGCGCAGAACGTCCTGCAGGCCTTCAGGGCCTACGACCGCACGGGATCCCTGAGCGAGACCATGCGGATCTGCGCGGGGCTCCGCAGCCTCCCACGGTCGAAGCCCACGTTCAAGCGAATGCTGAGGAATACCCTGTATATAGGGAAGCATCCGCGGAATGATCACTTCTGCGAGCCGGTCGTTCCGGAGGATCTCTTCGAAAGGGTGAATAAAGGACTCACCATGAACGTGAAGAAGTCGCAGAAGAATGTATATATTTTTTCAGGCCTCCTCCGCTGCGGGGCCTGCGGCTGCTCGATGGGAGGAAATACCAGGAGGCGCCAGCGCGGGAACGGGAAGCCGGAGATCATCCCACAGTACCGCTGCCCGAAGCATTACACCAGAGTGCCCGCGCAGTGCGGGAACACGAAGGTCATGATCGAGTCTGTCCTTGAGAACTACCTGATCGAGCGGATTCGGCAGGAGATCGGGGACAGGATCCTCGCCTACGAGATCAAGGCAGCACCGGCCCGCGATACAAGAGCGCAGGCCGCGGCCCTCGAGGCGAAGCTCCGCAGGCTCAAGGAGCTCTACGTCGAGGACCTGATCAGCCTGGACGAGTACAAGCAGGACCGCGAGGCGTACCTGCAGCAGATAGACGACCTGCAGGCAGAATCACCCGCTGAGACTGACCTCAGCGGGCTCAGAGAGCTCCTCAGCACGGACTTCGAGGAAATGTACTACACGCTTAATAAGCCCGAGAAAAGGCGATTTTGGCGTGCGATCCTTAAAGAGATCCGGTTCAATGAGGACCGGACTATTGATTTGTATTTTTGACCAGTACCAAGTGGACATTGCCGTCATGCACTGTTTAGTTGGTACTGGTCATTTTTACGCGTTTCTCCCAATAAAAAAAGCCCCAGGGGACCGGAGTCCTCTGGGGCTTTAAAAACATGTGCATGCAGGGATGTTTTTATTGTATTTCGGTTCCCGCGCTGTCGAAGATCTTCCAACCGGGATGCGCTGCAGCCATCGCTCTGGCATTGTCCAGCGACGAGAATGCACCGATCTGGCTCTTAGCGTCGGCCCAGGACTTCCTTACGCGGTAGATCTGCGGGACTGCCGGCGCGGATCCGGAGAGCGCTGCTTTGAATTTCTGCCATTCAGCGTCTCCGCCGACGGCTCCCCAGCCGCTTACGCGCGGGCAGCTCTTCCCGGTCACGTCCCAGTGCCGACAGACGTGATCTGTAGGAACATTGAACTCCTGCATCAGGTACTTGACGAGCGACACGGCGCCGTCGATGGTCTTCTGTTCGAAGGTCCACGCGCCCATGACCTGGCGTGTGCAGAGCTCGACACCGATCGAGTTTTTGTTCCGGCAGATCTGGAAAAGAGGATGGTGCGCACTCTCGAGATCACCGCCGCAGTGCCATGTGTACTGCGTCGCGGGGCTGTTGTTGTACGCATAGATGGCTCCGTCGAAGTCGATGAAATAGTCAGCGCTCGCGCCCTGGTCCTTCTTATTGAAATTCTTCACTTCGTTGGCCGCAGTGGCCCCGATGTCCCCGGTGTCCCCGGTGTCCCCGGTGTCGACGAACTCATCCAGGATATTACCGTCAGCGTCTTTCTTAGTAGCAAGTTCAATTACGGGAACTGTCTTCTTTGTTACCTCACCGTCAACCTCGTTGCTGGGAGCTTCGATTTCGTGAGTTGCAAGAAGGTTCTTGCCGTTGT
>JAEIGA010009671.1_pt1 | contig 14602 bp, 8 predicted proteins | sample 9270691 | NCBI WGS metagenome assembly JAEIGA01 (sample SAMN17057246, study PRJNA624740) | gut metagenome | biome: biome; isolation source: fecal sample | host: Bos grunniens | place: China: Xizang | collected 2019 | reverse complement strand
CCGCCATTTTTCTTAGCGAAAAGGTAGTTATATAATGCAGTCCTGACGCCGCCGATATGAAGCGGACCTGTTGGACTTGGAGCGAAACGTACGCGTACTTCTTTCATAGTTTTATTATGTATTTTTATTTTTTTTGCAAAGATAATTATTTTCTCAATTCCTCTAATCCTCAAATCACTCTATTCCTCTAATCCCTCAAGTCCCTTTAATCCCTCTTCAAACTCAGAAATCATATTATCCACTATTTCCTTTGCTGTAGGGATTTCTCTGAAAAGAGAGCAGACCTGGCCTATTTCAAGTTCGCCGTTTTCTATGTCGCCCAGGAAAATACCTTGCTGTGCCTTGCCGCGACCAAGAATTTCTTGTAATTCTTCTTTCGATGCGCCCGCCTGTTCAGCAGCGTCAACTTGTTCGAAGAATTTGTTTTTTATCAATCTTGTCGGGCTAATCTTTTTGAGAGAAAGCATGGTGTCGCCTTCGTTGAGTCTTGTGCATAACTCTTTAAACTCAGGGCTTGCGCTGCTTTCAACGCTGATAGCTAAGCGGCTTCCGACCTGCACACCCTCTGCTCCTAAGGCGAAACTCGCTAACATGGCAGCGCCTGTGGCTATGCCTCCTGCTGCAATGAGAGGAATGTCGAGCACTTTCTTCACTGATGGAACAAGCACCATTGTGGTTGTCTCCTCGCGTCCGTTGTGACCGCCAGCTTCAAAGCCTTCTGCCACGACAGCATCGACGCCAGCCTGTTGCGCCTTTAAGGCAAACTTGGAACTCGACACCACATGCGCCACCTTGATTCCATGCTGATGCAAGTTCTCAGTCCACAGCTGAGGATTTCCTGCCGATGTGAATACGATAGGGACTTTCTCTTCTATGATGACATCCATCTGTTCTTTTGAATATGGCGACATCAATGGCACGTTGACACCGAATGGTTCCTTTGTCAGTTCTCTACATTTTATAATATGTTCGCGCAACATATCAGCTTTGAGCGAGCCTGCACCTATGAGACCGAGACCGCCTGCGTTACTGACAGCAGCCGCCAATTTTGCTCCGCTACACCAAACCATTCCTCCAGATATAATCGGATATTTTATCCCGAATAAACGAGTAACTCTATTATCTATACTTTTCATGACTTCAATTTTTTAACCCACAAATTTATGAAAAAAACGAGAAATTCAAAAGTTCAAAATTGCATTATAACTTTTTCCTTAACCATAACAAAAAAACTTTAGCCTTTAGCCCTTTGTCTTTAGTCTTTTCATTATCTTTGCAAGTTATTAATTTGGGTTAAATGTTTTCAGACGCAAAGAAGTCATATAATAATGCATTGTTAGATAAAATTGAATCTTTCATAAAGAAATTTTATCTCAACAAACTCATTCAAGGCTGCTTGATTGGTTCAGCATTACTTATCACTTCTTTCCTTATAATCAATGCTATAGAATATTTTTCATGGTCATCAGGCAAGACACGACTCATTCTTCTCATCACATTAATAATATTATTTTCTGTCGTCACTTGTTTCTATTTCATAATCCCACTCGTCAACTTGGTACGTTTCAGAAAGAAGATGACTAACGAACAAGCGGCAATACTAATCGGAAAATTCTTCCCTGAAATAAAAGACAAACTTCTTAACACGCTGCAACTCGCCAACGAAGCTAACAATAATTCCGACAACGAACTTCTTCTTGCGACTATTGAAGAAAGAACTAAGAATCTACAGCCTATAAAATTCAGTGAAGCCGTCAATCTCAAAGACAATTACAAATACTTAAAAATTTCCGGAGTCGCTTTTGTATTTCTCGCATTGCTGATAATCTTTGTTCCCGATTTTTCACAACAACCCGTCAAAAGAATCATCAATTACAACACTCATTACGAAAAGCCTCTTCCTTTTAAAGTCGAGCTAAACACAAACGACATAGAAGTAATTCAAGGTGACGATTTGGAATATACAATCCATGTCATTGGCGAAAATATTCCGGAATCTTTTTACGTAATCACTTCCACCGGAACTCGCATGATGACAAAACTTTCAACCAACGATTTTCGTTTTGTTTTCAACAACATCTATCAGTCCGAGAATTTCCAAATCAGCGGAGGCAAATATTTAAGTCCAGAAATCAATATCATCGTAAATCCTTCTCCGACTATACTTCATTACGAAGCTGAGCTCACATTCCCTAAATATATAAAAAGGAAAAAAGAGACAATCAGCGGAAAGACTCGTCTTTTGATTCCACAAGGAACAGAAGTTAAATTCATTTTCCACACAAAAGACGCCAACATAATAAAAATATCACAAGATTCTATAAATCACGAAATTAAGTCGGAAGACAACAGTTACACATTCAATTTTAGGGCATTACATTCTTCAAAACTTTATGTAAATGTCTCTAACGAATGGAGCCAAAGCAACAATCCTATTCCTTTTATTATTGAAGTGATTCCAGACGCTTATCCAGAGATTCAAGTTCAGCCGTTTAACGAAAATTTCTCTAAGCAGATGTATTATTCCGGTTTAATCGCCGACGATTACGGTTTCACAAAACTTCTTTATCATTTTGAAGTCGAAAATAAACCAAACCAATCTTTTACAAAGAATATTGATATTGATAAAAAAGAAGCTCGCACTTCATTTTATTACAGTATCGATTTAGACACTCTTGAGATGTATCCGGGCGACGAGGTTAAATCTTATTTTGAAATATGGGACAACGACGGAATAAACGGAGCTAAATCTAAACGTTCTGAATTATTCCTTATCAGCATGCCGACTCGCGAGGCTCTCGACTCAGTAGCCGATGCTTCCGAAGAAAACATTATTTCACAATTGGAAGATAAAACTAACCAACTCGACCAACTTCGCAAAGATCTTGAGGAAATGATTAAAGATTTGATGTCCAAGAAAGAACTTGATTGGAGCGACAAGGAAAAAATGAAGGATCTGTTGGAAAAACAAAAAGAGATTCAGGAGGAATGGGAAAAAGTCCAAGAAGAACAAAAAGAACTTCAAGATTTCATGAAAGAAAATGACTTAGCTTCTGAAGAATTATTGAAGAAACAAGAACAAATAAACAAACTTTTCGATGAGGTTATTCCAGAGGAAATGAAGAAACTCATGGAAGAAATAGAGCGCTTGATGAACGAAATGCCTCGCGAGAAAATGCAGCAGATGATGCAAGACCTGAAGAAAAACAACAAAGAACTTCAGGAAATGATGGATAGAAATCTTTCTTTATTAGAACAACTAAAAGTAGAAAAAGACCTTAACGAATTGATTGACAAGATGAACGAATTATCTGAAAAGCTACAAAATTCAGGGAACGACTCATTAAGTGCAAGCGAAGCAAAAAATCAATTTGATAATATGAATCAGCAACTTGATTCTATCATGCAGAAAAACAAAGGATTACAAGACCCATTCAATATTTCCAAAGACGAAAAAGCTACTGAAGATATAAACGAGGATTTAGAGAATGCCGAAGAGATGGAAAACAACGGCAACGAATCAGGAGCTGATGAAAAGAAAAAAGATGCCGGCAAGAAGATGAAAGAAATGGCAGACAAATTATCTTTAGACATGATGATGTCGGGAATGGAACAACTTGCTGAAGATGCACATTTAATTCGTATTTTATTAGAGAACGTCGTTCGCTCTTCACACGAAGAAGAAAAACTTATGAACGAATTAGGCAAAATGAAGAAGGACGACCCTTCATTATCAAACAAAATAAGCCGTCAAAAGGAAATAGTCAACAATTTTGCAATGGTAGAAGACTCTTTAAGAAGGATGGCGATGCGCCAACCCGATATTAAAAACTTTGTTTTCAATGAGTTACAGCTCATAGACCAACAATTAAACCTTGCAATGAAAGAGATGAACGAATCTCAAACATCATCAGCCACTTCAAGACAACAAAGAGCGATGATGTCGATGAATAATTTAGCTCTAATGCTTTCTGAATCGCTCAACAATATGAATGAAAGCATGATGGAATCGAGCGGATCATGTTCAAAACAGAAAAAAAGCAAGAAACCTAACAAAGGTAGCCAAAGCATGAAGAACATGAAAGATTTACAAGAGCAACTTGGCAAACAGTTAGAGCAAATGCGCAAGGAGATGCAGCAGCAACAGAAAGAAGGCAAGCCTCAACAATCGATGAGCGAGGAGTTCGCCAGAATGGCTGCCGAGCAAGAAATGCTACGCGAAAGCATGCAGAAAATGTTAGACGAAATGAAAAAAGACGGTCTCACCGGCGATGACGGAATCAACCAAATAATAAAAGACATGGAAAAATTGGAAGAAGACCTTGTAAACAAGAAAATCACCAATCAGACCATAAATCGCAATAAAGAGATTTTATCGAGAATGTTAAAAGCTCAAAACGCACAAGAAGAACGCGAGAAAGAAGAAAAACGCAAATCGGAAGAATTCAAAGGCTCATACGAAAAAAGAAAAATTAACGAGATAGAATACGAAGAAAATTTGAAGAAACAACAAGAATTTTTAAGACAGAACAGCATAGAATATCAGCCGTTCTACAAGACAAAAATCAACGATTATTTCTTCAAGAAAAACACAAATAAAACAAAAGAGTAAAATGATCAGTTTGCAATTCATCGACACGGAAACACTGACCGAAGAAATGTCAGGAGTAAAAGAATGGATTAGAGATTTTGTCAGAAGCTACGACAAGGAAGTCGGAGAATTATATTATTCATTTTGCAGCGACGAATATCTCTACAAAATGAATGTAGATTTATTGGGACATGATTTTTACACCGACATCATCACATTTCCGCTTAATGAATGTGAGACGATTCTGTCGGCAGAATTTCATATCAGCATAGATAGAATCAAGGACAATGCCGTGACATTTAACCGTAGTTTTAAAGACGAATTACACAGAGTGATGGCGCACGGAGTACTCCATTTAATAGGCTTCGACGACCTCTGTGAAGAAGATGAAATGGAGATGAGGAAGCAAGAAGACATTTGTCTTAACATGAGGCCACAAGACGACATGACTACAAGACAACAAGGATAAAAAGAATATTTAAGATTCAAAGTTAATTAATGACAATTAAGAAGTTAGATAATACGTTTCACGTGAAATAAAAATATAAGATATGATATTCGACAAATATGATGTTATTGTTGTAGGAGGCGGACACGCAGGTTGTGAAGCCGCAGCAGCAGCCGCTAATATGGGAAACAAGACACTCCTCGTTACGATGAATATGAACGCCATGGCAGCGATGTCGTGCAACCCTGCGGTCGGTGGCATCGCCAAGGGACAGATCGTCCGCGAAATCGACGCTTTAGGCGGTCAAATGGGAATCATAGCAGACAAGACCATGATTCAGTTCAGAATGCTCAACAAATCTAAAGGACCAGCTGTATGGAGCCCAAGAGTACAAAGCGATAAATTTGAATTCGCTGAAGAATGGCGCAATGTTCTCGAAAGAACAAACAACCTCGATTTCTGGCAAGATCACGTTGATTCTCTCATCGTAGAAGGCGATATGATTAAAGGCGTACACTGCTCAATGGGAGGCGAAATCTATTCAAAAACCGTCATCCTCACCAACGGAACATTCCTAAACGGAAGAATATTTATCGGAGAAAAATCATTTACAGGCGGCAGAATCTCTGAAAGCGCCAGCACCGGAATCACAGAACAACTCGTATCCTTAGGCTTCGAAGCCGACAGAATGAAGACAGGAACACCAATGAGAATCGACGGCAGAAGCATCGACTTCAGCAAACTCTCTGAACAAACCGGCGACGAAGATGTGACAGGATTTTCATTCTTAGAAATAGAAAAACCTAAAGTGCAACGCAGCTGCCATATCGCATATACATCAAAAGAAGTTCACGATATTTTAAGAACAGGATTCGAAAAATCACCTCTTTTCACAGGTAGAATCAAAGGAATCGGTCCTCGTTATTGCCCAAGTATCGAAGACAAAATTGAACGTTTCGCAGACAAAGATTTCCACCAGTTATTCGTGGAACCAGAAGGAAGAACAACCGTAGAATACTACCTCAACGGCTTCAGTTCTTCATTGCCAGAAGACATCCAATATAAAGCATTGCGTCGTATTGAAGGCTTTGAAAACGCCAAAATATTCCGTCCAGGTTACGCTATAGAATACGATTTCTTCCCTCCTAACCAACTTTATCATAGCTTAGAAACGCACAAAATTCATGGTTTATTCTTCGCTGGACAGATAAACGGAACGACAGGATACGAAGAAGCAGCAGCACAAGGATTGATGGCAGGTATCAATGCACACCGTTATTTACACGATTTAGAACCAGTGGTCTTACGTCGCGACGAAGCTTATATCGGTGTTTTAATCGACGATTTAATCACAAAGAGCGTAGATGAACCATATAGAATGTTCACCAGCCGTGCCGAATATCGTATTTTGTTACGTCAAGATAACGCCGACGCTCGTCTCACAGAGAAAGGTTATGAAATCGGTCTCGCTACTGAAGAACGTCTAAATCACTACAAAAACAAATACGAAAAAGTTCACGAATTAGTCGATTTCTTAAAAACAACTAACGTTTCTCCAGAAAGAATAAACGGATTGTTAGAATCAAAAGGAACACCAGGAATCGCGAACAAAATGCGCCTCGCTCAGATTTTGACACGTCCTCAGATTTATTTAAACGAGATAATAAATACATTAGACGAACTTAAAAACAGATACGATTTAAGCAACGAATCAACACGTAACATCGTCGAAGAGGCAGAAATCATGGTAAAATATGAAGGATATATCGACAAAGAACGTGAGGTCGCTGATAAATTAAATCGCCTTGAAGATGTTAAACTAAGTCCTAATTTCGACTATTATTCTCTTAATTCTTTAACAATGGAAGCAAGAGAAAAACTAACGAAACACAAACCACAGACATTAGGCCAGGCAAGCCGTATAAGCGGCATCTCCCCTGCCGACATCTCTGTAATTGCTGTTTTCTTAGGAAGATAGTTTTACCGTTTCACGTGAAAAGTATTTATAATAAACTGAAAAACAAATATTATGGCAAATAAATGTCCTTGGTGCAATTCCGAAAACAATAGTCGCTTTTTAGAATTGAAAGATTATTTCCTCACACAAGAAAACTTCGAAATTCTAGAATGTAACGACTGTAAACTCTTATTTACAACCCCCTGCCCTTCTCCTGAAAAAATTGGAGATTATTATAAATCGGAAGATTATTTAAGCCATAATGAGAGTAAAAAAGGCATCGTTCCAACAATATACAATTTGGTCAAAAAGATTAATATCAAGAACAAATTCAATATTGCAACTAAAAGCCATAAGTCAATAACCAACGGCCTAAGTCTTCTAGATATTGGTTGCGGTGTTGGCGATTTCTTGAATTATGCCAAAGAAAAAGGTTGTAAAATCACAGGAATAGAACCAAGCGAAGATGCAAGAAAAATCGCAGAAGAAAAACTCGGAACAAAAATATTCTCTCCCGACGAATTACAAAATATCCCTGATGAATCTTTCGACATCGTAACAATGTGGCACGTATTAGAACATGTAGCAGATTTAAAAACAGAAATTCATCATTTGCAAAGAATAGTAAAGAAAAACGGACAACTCATATTGGCACTCCCAAATTACAAATCATTCGACGCAGAATATTACAAAGACAAATGGGCAGCTTACGACGTTCCTCGTCATCTTAACCACTTTTCTCGCACTTCAATAAAGAATATTTTTAACAAAACAGCATTACAACTTATTGATATTAAACCACTTAAATGGGATAGTTATTACATCTCTATGCTTAGTGAACAATATATAAAACACAGCAATTCTTTTATAAAAGGAATACTAACTGGTTGTAAATCAAATTGTAAAGCAAGAAAATCAGGCGAATATTCCAGTCTGGTTTACGTTTTTACTAAAAAATAAGGCAAATTCGACGATTTTTGATTTTATGCCATTTTTAGGCGTTTTAAGCGATTTTTGCCGAATAATGAACTACATCTCAAAAAATCAAAAAACGTCGCTTAAATCGAAAGAAATTTTAAAGGCAAAACAACTCACATTAACAAGCTGATAATGAGCAACTAAGACTAAAATCAAGAAAAACATGAAAAAAAATACACTTTTTAGGGAGATTTTAACTCTCATCCTACTGATTGCAAGCCTGATTTTAGGTGATTATATTATCAGGTCGAGGAACAGCAATGAAATAATCACAGAAAAAATCTCTCTTTCTTTAAAAGAAAACCAAAACAAAGTCGATAGCATTTCCGCTCTATGCAAAGATTACATCATTAATGCAAACGAAAATTTCAAAGATTGTTTGCATCTGCTTTCCAATAATAGAAACATAGCCTCTTATATCTTTAAAAACGACAGCCTGATTTTTTGGAACTCCGACATCAATGATCCAAACTCGCTTTTAGAAAACATACATTCAACAAAAAACATTTTTGAACACGGCAACAAAGTATTTTACATCGTATGTTCCGAAATAGACTCATATAAAATTTTTACCTCTACCCTACTCTACCACAAAAAAAATAACGACGAAAATAACACTTTCATTCTAAAAAAAATTAACGGAGCTTACAAAATAGATTTTTACATCGAAGAAAATGAAATAAAATTCAATTTAGACTTCACACCTAAAATGAACGATTTTAATTCGTACATAATAGGATTTTTAATTTTCTTTACATTAATCATAACTTTCAGCTCAACCTACAAATCTTTAAAAAAATTAAGAAAAGACAAAAACAACACATTTTTATTTTTCATAACAAGCTCCATTTTATTTGTTCTCGCCATTATATTACAAAGAAAACTATTCGTTTCAAGTTCAAATTTATTCAGTCAACCGTGCTTTATTTACGACTCAGAAAATTCATTCAGTCTCGGCCTTCTCGCTGAATTTGTAATATTCCTATTTAGCAACATTATCGTTTTAACATCAAACATCAGGAACGAATCAAAAATAAACACAAACATAAAAATCATTATCAGCAGTACAATATTAGCATCTATTATATTGATTTACACATATTTGATATATGAATTAATCTCCAAAACAGACATTCCTTTTTCATTTTTACAAATTTACAATACAACAGTTGAAAGTTACTTTTTCTTAATGATTATATGTATTTTAAGTTGTTCGTTTATTATTCTTTTACAAAACCTGATGAAAATTTTTGTAACAGAAAAACAATCATATTTAAAATCCATAATTGCGATATTATTAGTAGGTGCTATTTTAGAATTATTTTTAACAAAACTCATCGATTTTCATTTTTCAATAATAACAAATATCATTACTATATTACTATACCTAATTTTAATATGGGAAAGAAAAAGTAATTTCAGAATCAAGAAAGTAATTAGGAATATAGGAATTATCACATTGATTAGCACACAATTAACATATATTCTATATCTGATTAACGAGACAAAAGAACGTAACGAGATGGAATGGTTCGCCAATGTAATCGGCGACGAATCAGACGAAGCATTTGAAGATGCGATAATAGAGATAACTGAAAGAATTAAAAAAGACAAAAGTCTTACCGAATGGCAGAAAAACAATGATTTCCCATCAGACGACAGTATATTAAATTATTTTAACACAAAATATTTTAACACGGAAGAAATCGAAGGTTATAATAAAGTTGTAACTTTGTGTGATACAACAACAATATTAGTTGTCAGCGACTTAAACAATCATGAAATAAATTGTAACGAATTATTTAATGATATTTTAGAATACAATTACACAAAAAAAATCAGCGAGGAACTGACGTTAGTCGATGACCCGACTACTGACAGCTATTATATTCTAAAACTTGACCTCTCCCCTATTGATACGAATTACCTAAACATCTGTTACATAGAATTTTACAAAGAATACATATTAAATTTCATAGGCATTCCTGAGATTATAACTTCATATAAAAACGTCTTGATGCCTAATCTCGTAAATTATTCTTTCAGCTGCTATAACGAGAACATTTTACAATATAAATTCGGTCATTATAATTATCCTAATGAACTGAGCAGTTTCAGATACAAAGATGAAGAATATGTCAAGACAAAGATTTTCAAGCACTTGACAAAGTTATTCGATGGAGATAAAACGATAATTGTCACTGTAGAAAAACCGCGTTTCATTGATACAATCGCACCATTCTCATATATTTTCATCGTCTTATCTTTTATATACTTTATAAACATTAGAATTTTCAAGAAAGAGGAACTCATAAATATTCGCCAGAGCTTTCATGCCAAAATGCAGCTCACAATTATTTTAACATTAGGCTTCGCATTTTTGGTCGCAGGTTTTACGTCATTCGCATTCATTCGCAATTCTTTAAACAGAAAAACGACAGAATTTCAATACGAGAAAAATAAATCTATTGTTAAAAACATAGAATACGACATTAACAAAAAAGATATTAACAATTCAGAATATCTAAAAAAATATAAAGAAAACTATTTCACCGACATCAATATTTATGACACTAACGGCTTTCTTGTCAACACGACACAATCCAAGCTGTTTGAAGGATTCAAATCAAAGATTATCAATAAAGAAGCTTACGAAAACATACAATTAAGAAAAAGATTTTATTATTCATGTACAGAAGAAATTGAAGGAATAGAGTATAATTCCTCATATTTCCCTTTACTTGATGAAAATGGCAATATACATTCAATCATTAACATTCCGTTTTTTGACAATAAGATGTCAAACAATAGCAATATTTCAAATTTCATCATAACATATCTTAATATATTTTTAGTCGTGATGGGAATATCTGCACTCATAGTAATTCTTATGACAAGAAAAACATTACAGCCATTAGAGATGATTCAAGATAAGATGCAGAAAATCAATCTCGGAGGCAAGAACGAAGCCATAGAATGGAAGAGCAAGGACGAGATAGGAGACTTAATAGAAATTTACAATAAACTCATCAAGGAATTAGAGATAAGCGCTAACAAGCTGATGCGCTCGGAACGAGAGACCGCCTGGAGAGAGATGGCACGCCAGGTGGCGCACGAAATCAAGAATCCGCTCACGCCGATGAAACTCAACATTCAATTCCTGCAGATGGCATGGGATGAGAAAAATCCCGACATCGACAGAAAATTAAGAGAGACGACGAAATCCATTCTCGAACAGATTGACATACTTTCCAATATTGCGACGGCATTTTCAGATTATGCAAAACTACCTAAGAAAAACATAGAGACATTCAATCTGAAAGAAGTGATTGTCAATACAATAAACCTTTACAACAATAACGATAACATCAAGATTGACATTATTGAAGAAAACGAAAGCGATTACGTCATCAATTCCGACAAGAACAATTTAAGCATCGTTTTCGGAAACATTCTGAAGAACGCCATCCAAGCCATCGGCAAGAAAGAAAACGGACGCATTGAATTTAGGATAACGGATAATGGAGGCAGATATAGAATTGAGATAAGCGACAACGGATGCGGAATAGGCGAGGAGGAGAAGAAGAAAATCTTCATGCCTAACTTCACCACGAAATCCAGCGGAATGGGAGTGGGGCTTTCCATCGTTTACGATATTTTGCAGACATTAGGAGGCAACATCACTTTCGAAAGCGAAGTCGGAAAAGGAACAACGTTTATAGTAGAAATTCAGGGTTTGAGGGATTAGAGGTGCAGAGGGATTAGAGGTGTAGAGGGATTAGAGGTGTAGAGGGATTAGAGGTGTAGAGGGATTAGAGGTGTAGAGGGATTAGAGGGGCAGAGGGATTAGAGGGTCTCGAGTAGGAGTTCAGGATCTGAGGATTTTCTGAGGTTATAGAATTCATGATTTGAGGGAAGGATCTATGATAAAAAAGAATAACGTCTCTTGGACGTTATTCTTTAATTTCGTTGTTGATTATATGTGACTTCTATAAGTTTAGAACTTCATTATCACATTAATCTTACACTCGCTGCTCAATGTTTTCTTGACAGGACATGTCTCCGCAGCTCTTTCTAATAATGTCTTTTCTTTGTCGGTGTATTCTTGTGCGAAATTTACAATGATATTAATTTCGCCGATTCTGCGAGGTGCGTCAGCCATAACCTTGTCAACTTCAATGCTCATGCCCTCTAAATTGATGCCTTTGTTTTGTGCAGTATAACCCATCATTGCCATCATACATGCTGCTAATGATGTTGCTGTTAAATCGACAGGTGAGAAACCTTCGCCATGACCGTCAACATTAATCTTGACTCCTGAAGGATTGTGTGTAAATTCACTGCTTAAATTTCCTAAGTATTTTCCAGAAATAGTTGCCATTTTTTTTGAGTTTTTTTAGTTAATAGTAGTTTTTTATTTCTCTTAATTATAATACAAAGATACGTATTTTTGTTGTAACGAAGTACGTTATTTTTTATAGAAAAAATCGATGAGCTTATCGATAAAAAATATTATCTTTACCAGCTAAATTAAATAAGGTTTCTATGAAAAGATTTTTTGCAAAAATTAGTTTTATAATCGTCGCATTTATGACATTTACTTTCGTCTCATGCATTGGCGATGATTATCCGAGTGAAGGTTACTTTCAGGTTGCAGACAATGTTTATTATACTAACGAGGCACATTTGAAAGACCTGGGTTATGATGCGGCAAATGGAGTGTATCAATTGCGTCTCACGATGGACAACACCTCGCATAACGATTTTCACTCTATTAACATTTTACTATATTCTGAAGTTAACAACTATCTGCCAAGTGGTATTTATGGACCTTATCTTTACGATGGCAATTTCAAACATACATTCAAACGCGGTGCTTGGACAATAGGTGACAATATTGAAAACGTGTTTTTAAAAGGTAAAATTCAAGTTACTAAGACTAATGACATCTACAAAATCAATATCGACTGTGAAGATATTGAAGGAAGAAGTATAACCGGAGTTTATGACGGTGAGATACAAGTCGTTCAATAATTGAGGGATTATAAAGTGTATTTCCATAAATCGTTTTGAGAATGATTTATGATTTTATTTTGAGAAGATTTTCTTTTCTTAAAAAAGCATCGTGAACCTGCTTAGGTACTGACGTTCATTCGGAACTATTTATTCAAAAAAAACTTGTAGTCTTGTAGTCTTGTGGTCTTGTAGTCTTTTTTTCTTATATTTGCAGATTGTAAAAATTTAACAATATGAGAAGATTGATTTACAGCTTAATAATTGCATTATTCGTTTGAAATTATACTTTTGCTAAAAACAGCATTATTGAAAAGGATTTACAAGAAGTCATGAACGAGAAAAGCGATGAGATGATTAGCATCAATATCGTTTTCAAATCACAAATTGATACCGAAACGCTGAGAAATAGAGTCGCTGACCTCGACAGCAAGACAGCAAAACGCGAGGCCACGATAAAAGAGCTCAAGTTATTTTCAGAGAAATCGCAGCAGGAAGTTCTTTCAATCATAAGAAATGAAGAAAGAAACGGTAAATCGTCACAAATAAAAAGTCACTGGCTTTCTAACTCCATCACTTGCAACGCAACTAAAGAAGTCATTTATTTATTATCACAAAGAGACGACATTTTCATCATAGGTCATAATGCTGATAAAAACGTCATTTTAGCTAACAACAATGAGCAGTCAGCGGAAAGCGATAAGCAGTCCGAAGCAGAAATCACATCTAACGTTACACAAGTCAACGCTCCTGAAGTATGGGAACAAGGTTATACCGGCGAGGGCGTTTTGGTAGCCATCTTGGACTCAGGCGTCAATTACGAACACCCTGACATCGCCGATCATCTCTGGGACGGCGGCGCACAATATCCAAACCACGGATACAACTCATTCGACGATAATATCGAAACTATGGATGATAGCGGTCACGGAACACACTGTGCAGGAATCATCTGCGGCGACGGAACAGGAGGCAAACAAACAGGTATCGCTCCGGAAGCCACTCTGATGTGCATCAAAGCTATCAACAATGGTAATGCCAACGTCAACTCAATCATCTCAGGCATGGAATTCGCCGTAGAACACGGAGCACAAGTACTGAGCATGTCGTTAGGTATCGCCAATTCAAGCGTATCAGAAAGAACATTGCTACGTCAGACCTGTGTCAACACATTGGAAGCAGGCGTCATCGCCTCAGTAGCTTGCGGCAACGAAGGCAGCTCAGCATCCAATACAATTCCTAACAACGTACGCGTACCAGGCAGCTGCCCTGCACCTTGGATTCATCCCGACCAACAAGTCAATCCTGGTGAGACATCATGCGTGGTTTCCGTAGGCGCTGTAACCAACAACGACGCTGTTGCAGGCATCTCTTCACGCGGTCCTGTCACCTGGCAGAACACCTCATACGGCGACTATCCTTACAACCCAGGCATCGGATTGATTCGCCCAGACGTATGCGCTCCAGGCGTTGATATAGTATCACTCAATAGCGCAAACAACGGTTATGTAAAAAAGACTGGAACATCACAAGCAGCACCATGCGTAGCAGGCGTGATGTGCCTCATGCTCTCAAAAGACAACACATTGACACCGGCAGAGATAAGCATGATTCT
>JAEIGA010009670.1_pt1 | contig 14602 bp, 8 predicted proteins | sample 9270691 | NCBI WGS metagenome assembly JAEIGA01 (sample SAMN17057246, study PRJNA624740) | gut metagenome | biome: biome; isolation source: fecal sample | host: Bos grunniens | place: China: Xizang | collected 2019 | reverse complement strand
CTCTGCGCTCTTTCAAGATCAAAATCAGCCGCCTGAAGTAAGCGCACAAGAATATTTTCTACATCGTCGCCAACATAACCAGCCTCGGTTAGGGTTGTTGCATCCGCTATGGCGAATGGAACATCCAGTATTTTTGCTAATGTTTGTGCAAACAGGGTCTTTCCGGAACCGGTAGGGCCAATCAGCAGGATATTGCTTTTCTGCAGCTCTACATCAGAATCGTGCGCCATAAAAATACGCTTATAATGATTATATACTGCGACTGACAAAAGTTTCTTAGCTCTGTCCTGACCTATCACATACTGATCCAGAAACTCGTGAATATCCTTAGGCTTATATTTTGAGTCAACTTTTTCAAGGGGCTGACGCGAAGACGACTGGCGTTCAAAATCCTTAAGATATCCATCAGCCATCTTCACACAATCCGAACAGATGCACGCATCCATCCCCTGAAGCAGAAGTGGAACCTCATGTTCCCCTCTTCCGCAAAACATACAATATCTATCTGATTGCTTCTTATTCTTGGCCATAACTATCTCTTCTTGAACAGGATTTCATCAACCATTCCATAATCCTTCGCCTCCTGTGCAGTCATCCAGAAATCTCGGTCACCGTCTGCATATATCTTTTCGATAGGCTGGCCCGAATGCTCTGCAATGATCGAATAAAGTTCCTGCCTTGTCTTCTCTATCTCTTGAGCAGCAATCAGGATGTCTGATGCCTGTCCTCTTGCACCGCCCAGAGGCTGATGAATCATGACTCTCGAATGAGGAAGAGCAGACCTCTTGCCATTGGTTCCAGCACAAAGAAGTACAGATCCCATAGATGCGGCCATTCCTGTACATATTGTCTGGACATCAGGCTCTATCAGCTGCATTGTATCGTATATTGCAAGTCCCGAAGACACCTGACCGCCTGGGGTATTGATATAAAGGGAGATATCCCTGCCACTGTCATTTGATGCAAGGAACAGCAGCTGAGCAGTCACGATATTAGCGACATCATCATCAATAGGAACTCCAAGGAATATGATATTCTCCATCATCAGACGGCTGAACACATCCATGGTAGCTACATTAAGCTTTCTTTCTTCAATTATGGTCGGATTGATATATCCGTCAAGGACAGACTCGTAACGGTGCATGGTCATGGAGCTGATACCATGCTCGAGACGTGCGTACTTATTGAATTCCTTATTCATATATCTTTATAAAAAAAGAGGCCAGCTTGCGAGCCGGCCTCTGTAAAAATTATTTCAACTCTCGGAATTTCTCGACCGAGATCTTCTTCTTCTTGAGAGTCACAACCTCGCGCACTGCAGATATTGTCTTCTCATTCTCAACCTGATCGTAGATTCTTCTGCTCTGCTCCTCCTGTGAAAGGATATTCTTAGCAAAAGACTCAAGCTGCTCGTCCGGAACATTGTTCATTCCGTACATTGCAAACTGATAAGCTGCGAAGCCCTTTGCGCTTGCAAGAAGATCAGCCTCCTCTACCTTGACATCATATTTCTCCATAAGGAATGAACGAACCATCTGCCACTTGTAGTCAGCGATGAAGAGATCCCACTCCTTCTCGATGTCTTCCATTGTAAACTTACCTTCATTTACAACATATACCCATCTCTTGAGGAACTTCTCTGCAAGTGTAAGGTCAGCCTTCTCTACAAGGTAGTTCTTAGCATCCTTAGAGAAACGGAAGTCTGCCTCCTGAGTGTATTCTGCACGAAGTCTCTCCTCGATCTTTACATCGAATTCAGCCTCGCTGTTCACAACACCCTCACCGAACACCTTGTCGAATGTCTCCTGATTTACCGGAGCGTTCACGAATGTCTTTACATTCTTTACTGTCATCTTCCATACAGGCTCCATTGCAGCAAGCTCATCCTTCTTGATCTTGAGCATTGACGAACGGTCTGTCTCATTCTCGAAAGCCTCATTTACGTTTACATCAAGAACATCACCTGCCTTAACACCTACGAAAGACTCACGGACAGCCTCAGCCACATTGCGAAGCGCAACGTATGTTCCTTCAACCTTGTTCTCGCCCTGCTCGAAATCAACGATGATGAAATCGTCAGCCTTTGCCTTCTTGCCCTCTTCGAGCGAACCATACTGCTTGAGGATGTTCTCCTTCATCTCCTTCTTGGCAGCCTCGGTAGCAGTGATTGTATAATAAACGACCTCGTCATCCTTTGAAAGCTCGAAGTTCACCTCAGGATTCTGTGCAAGGTCGAACTTGAAGCTGAACTCATTTCCGATAACCCACTCATTGTGCGGAGTGTCTTCGCTTGGAAGAGGTTCTCCAAGAACACGAAGCTTGTTCTCCTGAATGAAATCGTTGAGTCCCTTGGCGATAACATCGTTGACACAATCAACGAGTGCTGTCTGACCGTACATCTTCTCTACGAGAGACATAGGAACCATACCCTTTCTGAATCCCTTGATTTCTGCCTTCTTTCTATAATCGCCGAGTCTCTTCTTCATATCCTCAGCGTAATCCTCCTTCACAATTGTGAGAGAGAGTTCGAGATTGAGATCATCAATCCTGTTCTGTTCAATTTTCATATCTTGTTTACTTTAATCATTTACAACGTGACGACCATTGAAGGTCGGCCAAATAGCCTGCAAAAGTAATCATAACTTGCGACATTTCAAAATCGAATCATTTTCCACTCCTGTCCTTACGCTTTGGATATGACACCCTTGAATGATACATCTGCAGGATATAGGTCTTCATCACCTCTTTCACTTTGTTCAACTCTCTAAGAGATATGGCCGAATCCGAAAGCTGGCCATCAGCGGCCTTGCCATCTACAATATGGTCCACAAGAGACGATATATTATCTCGAGAATAATCCTTAAGGCTTCTTGAAGCCGCTTCCACCGCATCACAAAGCATCAGTATGACCTGCTCCTTGCTCACCGGTTTTACACCATCATAGAAGAATTCCTTCACATCATCGGGATCTCCTCCATCATTGAGATAGCGGTTATAGAAGTATCCGGTGCATGTCGTGCCGTGATGCGACTGGATGAACTCTTTCAGAACATCAGGAAGACCATGCTTTTCAGCAAGAGCAAGGCCGTCGGAGACATGACGTATGATTTCCTGAGCACTTTCCTTGAGAGTGAGTTCGGCATGATAATTCACACCCGGAGTCTCATTCTCTGTAAAACACTGAGGATTAAGTATCTTTCCGATATCATGATAGAGAGCGCCAGCACGGATAAGGGGCACATTTGCATCAATCGAACGAGCTGCTGCATCTGCAAGATTCATGACCTGAAGAGAATGCTGGAACGTGCCCGGAGCCTTGTCTGCAAGCTGTCTCAGAAGTGTATTGCTGGTATCGCTGAGTTCCACAAGCTTCGAGTTTGATACAAGCTTGAACAGCTTCTCGAAAAGATAGATGAGCGGATATCCTGCAACGGACAGCATTGAACCCAGGAACATATACCACAGCGAATGATAGTTCACAAACTCTCCTGCACCATCGATAAGCCTGAACGCTCCCCATACTATAGCCATTGCTACAAACACTATGAGCGCTGTAACAAACTGCAGCCATCCTTTGTTGAAGAAACCGAACACAAGGATACATACGACTCCAGCGACAAGGTACATCACGAAAAGCTCCATTCCGTTTGACGCAAAGATAAGCATAGGAAGAAGTGATACCACATATACGGTAAACACCATCCTGATCTTGAAGAATGCAAGAAGATATAAAGCTATCAGCGTAAAAGGAATGAGATAGAACAGAGATGCATCTGTACGGGATACCGCAAATGAGACCACTGCAGAAATCGTAAATATCAGGAGCAGATAGAGATATTTGTTGTATCTGTCGAAGATCAAAGGATTGCAGTAGTATATGGCAAGGAACAGAACGAGAACAAGGAAAAGTGAAACGAACACATTTCCTGTCCACTGTAATGCCATGTTTCCACCATAGCCTATGCTCGAATTGTATTCTGCCTTATATGAATCCAGAAGCTGTTCGATCTCAGCAGTGACTATCTCACCGTTGGATACGATGACCTGTCCCACACGTACCACTCCCTGGGTGGTAGAAATATAATTCACAGATTCCTCCTGAATAAGGTCGGTGGTCTGCTGGTCGAATGTCAGGTCAGGAACAATCAGAGAAGCAAGCCCCAAAGCAGAATAGAGAGAATCGACATTACAGCTGTCAACAGATGACTCGTAGGCATCTCTCATGAGGTTCTCAGCCTGGGCAAGAGTAAACACCTCAGCTACAGAGACTTTAGCTGCCCTTCTGTCCTTCTGGACATACATCACACCTTCTGGATTCGCATCCTTGTTCACATTATGTTCGGATGCCGGAGACAGCACACCCTTTGAATATATGAAATCCAAAGTCTGCGGCAGCCTGTTCTTAGCTTCGACCTGACTTCCGAAATCAATTGAAGCCAGCTGTCTCTCTGCCCTTGCAGCCACCCTTGCATCCTTCCTATAATATGGAATCACATTAAGGCTGGCCTGCTCTCTCTCCTGCTGAAGCTGCTGCTCAGTCTTAAGAACAGGAAAATCGAACTGGGCTATAAGCGTCTCATGCATCCAAGGAGAGCCTTTCTTGTAATCATAGCTGAATTTAGGAGACTTCGGCATCATGAATACAAGGAAGACAAACAGTGCTATGAGCGGAACATAGACTCTGAACCTCCGTGGAAGATTGATCTTTTCCATAATCTTTGTAATTATCCCTGTCGGGATGGCATATTATGCGTCGATATTAGCGTAATGAGCGTTCTGTTCGATGAACTCACGGCGTGGCGGAACATCATCACCCATGAGCATAGAGAACGTACGTTCAGCCTCAGCCGCATTCTCGATGGTGATCTGACGGAGAAGACGTTTCTCAGGATCCATTGTTGTGGACTGAAGCTGCTCTGCGCTCATCTCTCCAAGACCTTTGTAACGCTGCACGAATACTCCCTTGTCAGAGCCCTTTCCAAGCTGAAGCGTCGCCTCCTTGCGCTGCTGCTCAGTCCAGCAGTATATCTCTTCCTTTCCTTTCTTTACAAGATAGAGAGGAGGAGTAGCAAGATATACATATCCGTTCTTTATGAGGTCGATCATATAGCGGAAGAAGAAAGTCAGGATGAGGGTTGCGATGTGGCTACCATCGACGTCGGCATCGGTCATGATGATAACCTTATGGTAACGCAGCTTACTGAGATTGAGAGCCTTGCTATCCTCTTCGGTACCCACTGTAACTCCAAGTGCGGTATATATGTTTCTGATCTCCTCGCTTTCAAAAACCCTGTGCTCCATAGCCTTCTCCACATTGAGGATCTTACCTCTGAGAGGAAGGATTGCCTGTGTGATCCTGTCGCGTCCCTGCTTTGCAGTACCACCCGCAGAGTCTCCCTCGACAAGGAAAAGTTCACACTCCTCAGGATTCCTTGAAGAACAGTCAGCAAGCTTTCCTGGCATACCGGCACCAGACATCACTGTCTTACGCTGAACCATTTCACGAGCCTTACGTGCTGCATGACGTGCGGTAGCTGCAAGAATCACCTTCTCGACGATCATCTTCGCCTCCTTAGGATTCTCTTCAAGATACTGTTCCAAGGCAGCAGCAGTAGCCTGAGAAACCGCAGAAACAACCTCACCGTTACCGAGCTTGGTCTTTGTCTGGCCCTCGAACTGAGGTTCTGCCACCTTTACTGAAACGACAGCAGTAAGACCTTCACGGAAGTCATCGGCAGCAAGGTCGAACTTCAGCTTTGCAAGCATGCCCTGCTTGTCAGCGTAGTTCTTGAGAGTCCTGGTGAGACCCATCTTGAAACCCTGAAGATGAGTACCTCCCTCTATGGTGTTGATGTTGTTTACATATGAATAGATCTTCTCGGTATAGCTTGTATTATACTGGAGAGCGATTTCAATAGGAATGATCTTGTCAGTCTCGAGATACACAGGCGACTCGATCAGCTTCTCGGCACCACCGTCAAGATACTCCACGAACTCACGGAGTCCTTCCTTGGAATAGAAGACATCACTTCTGTAGTGGGTAGTCTCAAGCTCGTTACCGTTCTCATCCACATCGTTCACAAGATGTCTCTTGTCTGTAAGGCTAAGATGTATGCCCTTATTGAGATATGCAAGCTCACGAAGACGTGCAGCAAGAGTATCATACTTATAGATCTGTGTCACCTGGAAAATCTCCGGATCCGGATGGAAGGTCACGATTGTACCTGTATCCTCAGCCTCACCGACAACCTCTACAGGTCTGTAAGGCTTACCCTTGGAATACTCCTGAACAAACACTTTTCCCTCACGATGAATCTCTGCCTTAAGATAGTCTGAAAGAGCGTTCACACATGATACACCCACACCATGAAGTCCTCCTGAAACCTTATAGCTATCCTTGCTGAACTTACCGCCCGCATGAAGGACAGTAAGAACGACTTCAAGGGCAGAACGGTTCTCCTTCTCGTGCATTCCTGTAGGAATACCACGTCCGTTATCCTTTACAGTTATGGAATTATCTTCATTGATTGTCACCTCGATGTGAGAACAATAGCCTGCAAGGGCCTCATCTATACTGTTATCCACCACCTCATAAACAAGATGATGGAGACCTCTTTCACCGACGTCGCCGATATACATCGAAGGTCTCTTTCTTACGGCCTCAAGGCCTTCCAACACCTGAATACTGTTCGCGGAATACTGTTCCGCAGAAGAGCTGTTGATTACTTCTTCACTCATTATATACTTATTTCTTACTTATATTCCTAATCAGACACGTAGTCTCAAAACAAACGTACAAATATACGAAATTAATCCTACATATTCAAGCAGACTCCGAGAGTAAAATTAACCCCTTTTTCCGCATACAAAGGAGCATACATTACCGGCATATTCAGAAGATTACCGGCACGCATCCAGAAAGACAATCTGCTGCCTGCAATATACTCCGCTTCAATTCCAAGGTCCGCATAACCAGGGACGACAGCATGCAACACTTCGGAATTTTCAGGAACAGCACGCACAAATGCTTTCCTTGACGTAGCGAAGGAGCAGTCAATTCCCGCAGACACCCTCTTCTTCCATTCATATTTCAGAGCCACATCACCTTTCAATGCAGCAGGACGCAGAAGGCCGGAAGCAGCCTCAGATGTAAAGTCCTCTCCCCACACGGAATTATAAAGCATCTCACCATCAAAACGGAAACTCCTGGCAGTCAGGGTCCAGTCCAAGGCCATGAACCATTTCTTGTATGGAGCATATCCCACTCCTGCAAGAAGGCCGCCATCTTCCTTACACCAAATGGCATCAAGCAACGCATTCTTATAATTCACATTACCCACACGGAAATCATATCTGAACATGGATGACACTCTGCCCTCAGCTCCGAGAATGAAAGACACACGCTCCACAGTGGTATCAAGCAGCGGATACAGACCGCAAGCGGACATCATGGTGATGAAATGGTTTGACTCCAGAAGTGATGAATAAGTATTGACCTTGTTTCCTCCACCGACTCTGAAATACAGCATCATCTTGTCCTTTATAGCTTCCACATCCAGCCTCACATCCGGATATACGACCTGCTCCCTTGTCTTGTACATCTGTACATATCCGTCACTTCTCATAAGCTTGGCAATCCTGAGACCAGCATCAACCTTGACCCTCTGATGTTCAAATACATAATGAGGTACTACGGCCACCTCTGAAATTGCAGTAGCGATATGTCCTGAGTAGGATGCCAGCATCATGGCTACATCGAAATACAGACTCTGCATGCCTCTGAAAGCAGGGCCGAATCTCAAATTCATGTTGACATCATGTTCATTGAGACTGCTCCTTGAAGGAGAAGAAGACATAATATCCCGTGCTATACGATAATCCAGTCCGAAGTCATAACGAATATGAGACGGCCAGTCTGTCTTGGATATCATCCTTGCCTTGAAATCAACTGCATTCAACGCATTGTCTGAACCATCCAGACTCTTCCTGTGAATTCCAGAATATCCTACACCGACATCAAGACGCGACTTTCTCCAATCCCAATGCAGTTCTGTTCCGACCTTGGAATAGAGATCCTTTCCTTTCCATGCGCCATTGCCATATATGGAACCTAGTCCAAGATCTGCTGCCCTATATGCACCGATGTACGAACGGTTCATTGCATACACGTCCATAGCGAAGGCTTTACTTGTCAAAGGAGACCACACCAGGTCAAAGACAGGATGGAATGTATATCCAGCACCAGCCCTCAGATACAAGACGCTCGGTTTATCCTGTACTGCTGCCGGCCTCATTGAAGTAACATATGGATTAAACTCATAGGAGCCTTTATATGGACTTTCAAATACAGAATAATCGAAGTTGAGATCGAACCTGAAGACAGAATCAGGAACAGACATGACAAGGGCAGGCTTATGCACTTCCATAAGCTTTCCTTCATAACTTCTGCTGACTTCCACCGTAGGGTCCAGCGTCTGGGCATCCATGACAGGCAACACCATCAACACAGACAATATCGATATATATAATCTCTTCATAATCATCTTTTTATTAATTCTGAGCAGAAGCACTCATATCTTCAAGTTTCTTAAGACGCATTTCAACCTGATCCATGACATCATCCCCGTTTGCGGAAGCATCATATCCGTCCCTTACGCTTTCAAATGTAGCTATAGCTTGTTCCACTTCGCCTCTTTCAACAAATGAATCTCCAAGCACAATAAAGCTTTTTGCCAGCCAATATGTCTGCTGAGATGCAGCATCCGCAAACGCATACACCTTGTTCTCGACATTTTCAAAATCACCTCTATCGTAGCAATCCTGAATCAGAAGATATGCTGCTTCGGCTCCATACTGTCCCGAAACATTTGCAGAAAGACGCTCAAGTATGACAAATGCCTCGTTTCTACGACTGCTGGCGAGATATGACTTTGCACTTATATAGTCTGCTTCCTCCTTCATTGCCGTATCTGTTCGCGAATCAGCAGCCACCTTTGAGGCTTCCTTGACGGCATGATCCCAATCATGTCCTCTGAAGGCAGAACGCATCTTTCCTACCAATGCCAGATATCTGTTGTTCTCAACCTTGGCATGTTCAAACAATGATGAATATCCGCCAAAGGCATCAGACCATTTTTCAAGCTTGTATGAAAGATCAGAAAAATGCAGCATTGACAGTTCCACGAGAGTCTGATCACCGCCACCAATCACCTTCTTATAGACGTCACAGGCCTGTTCAAGCTTACCGAGATGTCTGTAGCATTCAGCTACGTAAAACTCTGTCCTGCCGACAAATGCTCCATCAGGATATTTTTCACCGTATGACTGGAGGGAAACCAGAGCCTTCTGATAATTTTCAGACATGAAGATCTGCTCAGCAGAGTTGAAGATCATGTTTTCCTTCTCGTCTTCAGTCTTGCTTGCTCCCTTACCGATCTTCTCTATGTAGGCTATATATTCTTCAGGTTCATTCCTTGCCTGATATATAGATTCTATCGCAAGGAGGGCATCTTCCGCAAAGCCTGAAAGCGGGAAATCCTCTACAACCTTCTTGTAATGACCGATTGCCTCATTGAACTGCGACTGATTTCTCGACAAGGTCCCCATCTCTATGTAGGACCTGGCAAGGAAAGTATTATCCTTGACCTCTTCAACAAGTTTTGAGAAACATTTCATGGCTTCATCATCCTTATCGTGAAGAGCATACGTCCTTCCAAGCTCAAACAAAGCTTCAGCATAGAACTCAGACTGCGAAGATGCCTTCAGCACATTCGAAAGAAGGGAGATCTTCTTTGCAGAATCATTGTTCAGTCCATGGGAAAGTGCTGCCTGATAATACGGATATATATCATTCACATTGAAATAATCCTTAAGGACCTTGTCATACTCCTTGGCTGCAGAAGCATAATTCTTTGCCATGAACAGACAATCTCCTTTCCTTTCAAGAGCCTCCTTGCGGAATTTCACATTCTTTCCTGACAGATACTCAGTGAACCATCTCAAAGCTGAAGCATAGTTGCCTTCCTTGTAGTAGCAATAGGCTATGTTGTAGCTGAGAAGATCAGACTCAGGCATACCAAACAGAGCAGAAGAGTTATACAGAGAAGAGAAGACATCCCGTGCTTCACCGAACTGGTCATTTCTGTAATATGACTCTGCCAGCCAGTATCTTGAAAGCTGGTTGAATTTTGTGCCCTTATCCGAGTAATATGAGGCTGCCTTAAGACATGGAACAGCCTTCCTGTAAGACCCGCTGTTTATCAGCTGGTTGGCTCTCAGATAGTTGGCCTTCATATAATTGAGAACCATATCCTCATCCAGCTCATCTATCCTGTCATAGGCCTCCACAGCACCTTCATAGTCCCTGTTGTTAAGCGCGGCCACTGCTATGTAGCTGTTGATTATATCACCCTTCTCAAGTTCCGAATACTTCTTCAGATACTTATGGAAGACAGATGTGTCATTATTGAGGTCAAATGCCAGTTTTGCCCAATTGAAGAATGCATCCTCTGCTATGTCAGAGTCATATGAAAGCTGTGAAGCATCCTTGAAGGCCTCCATTGCCGAAACCTTGTCCTTTGTCTGAATATAGCTGTATCCCATGTGGTAACTTGCAATCTGTCCAAGCGAATCGAGACGCTCACCCATCTTGCTGAAAGCCACGACTGCACCTTTATAATCCTTTACCGCATATAGGACAGAACCGCTGTAGAACCAGTCCGAACGCGACTTCTCTTCGTCCTTGACCTCGCTCAGTCCATAGAAACGTCTCGCATTGTCTGCATCTCCCGAAACGAGATATGACTCAGACACGATGCGTGCAAGATGAGGCCTGCGTTCAACAGGAACCGCATCATACATAGCATCACCGTTCTTTATGACGTATGCATGGTCTCCCATCATGAAATGGCACTCCATCATATAATAATTGGACATCTTTGAAAAACGTCCGTCCTTGACCGACTTTTCGAACCATCCGGCTGCAGATGAAAAATCTTTTTGCACATAACAGATATATCCTGCCGCATATCTTGCCGGAGCTGTATAATCGGAATAAGGTCTTGCCTCTACACTCCTGAAACCTTTTATGGCATCAGCATAATTATGGGTTTCCATATCGCAGTATGCCTTCTTGAACAGATACTCTGTCAGATATTCCTCGGGAACATCACTTTCTGCAAGAAGGGCAAATTGTCCACCCGCCGTCTTATATTCCTGATAATCAAAAACATTGAAAGCATACATAAGGCGCATGACCGGTATCAGAGATGATTGCGGATTATCCTTGATGAAGGATTCCATTCTCAAAGAATGACCGACCACCTGTCCTTGGATATCAGATAACACAGACCATCCTTCCGGATCGGAAGATACAGTCTTGGATGCCACTTCATCAAAAAGGACACGCGAGTGCCTTTCAACACCCTTTTCATAAAACCTTAAAATCTCACGCATATCCTTGAGCCTCAATGACTCATATGCATCAGATGTTCCATTCTGAGCTGACGCAACACCTTGAATACCCAAGAGACCTGCGACCAACATCATTGTCAAACCTATATATTTCATCTTCCCCATTTGAGTTTCTTAAAATAACTTACAAAGTTAGCCATTTTTACACTATATTTGTACGGTTATATATCATTTTTTAGACATGGAAGACAAGACTCCCATCATTTCATTCAGGAACGCAGATATTGTGAATGGCGAAGCCACAGTAATCTACGGTATGGACATGGACATCTATCCAGGTGATTTCGTTTACATAGTAGGAAAAGTCGGTACAGGAAAGACATCCATAATAAGGACCATCATCTCAGAGAATCCGCTGCACAAAGGCACAGGAACAGCCTGCGGATATGATCTTGGTTCCATCAAGGAGAAAGAGATACCGTATCTGAGAAGAAAGATGGGCGTAGTCTTTCAAGATTTCCAGCTGCTGATGGACAGAACGGTGGAAGACAATCTTCTATTTGTCCTCAGGGCTACAGGATGGAAGAATGAAGAGGACATGAACAGGCGCATCTCGCAAGTGTTGAAAGCAGTAGGCATGGAGCTCAAAGCACACAAGATGCCGCACCAGCTTTCAGGTGGAGAGCAACAGCGAATCGCTATCGCAAGATCATTGCTTAACGAGCCTCATGTCATAATAGCAGACGAGCCTACAGGAAATCTCGATACAGAGACCGCGGACGGAATCATGAAGCTTCTGACCAGCATCAATCAGGAAAAAGGCACAGCCATAGTCATGGTCACCCACAATAGACAGATATTCGAGAAGTATCCTGGCAGAGTAATGGTCTGCAGGGATGAAACTTGCTGCGAACAGAAGGCTGATGAAGTCATAGACTTAGATATAACCATCTGATATGGAAAGGGAGATTCTCTATCATAAGGTTACAGAATGGTTTTCTGCAAACATGGAAAATGCAGAGACTGAGCTTCATTTTGACACTCCTTTCCACCTACTCATTGCAGTCATACTGTCAGCTCAATGTACAGACAAGAGGGTAAACATGCACACTCCTGTGATCTTCAAAAAATTTCCCGAGCCAAAGGATCTTGCAGAAGCATCTTTCGAGGAAGTATATGAACTGATAAAATCAATATCATTCCCGAACAACAAGGCCAGGCATCTTATCGGTATGGCAGCAAAGCTTGTGTCAGATTTTGACAGCACAGTCCCTTCTGAGCCATCACAGCTTGAGACCTTGCCAGGGGTAGGACGCAAGACCGCCAATGTCATTGCATCTGTCATATATGACAAGCCCGTGATTGCCGTAGATACACATGTATTCAGAGTATCACGCAGGATAGGACTTTCAGATGGAAAGACAGTTGAAGCTGTCGAACGAGACCTGACGGAGGGCTTCCCTGCCCACCTCAGAGGCAAGGCCCATCATTGGCTGATACTTCATGGCAGATACCTATGCACCGCAAGAAAACCGAAATGCCACGATTGCGGCATATCGGACATTTGCCAGGAATACATCCTCAACAACATAAAGTTGTGATACATCTCTTCCCACAGAAAAGGACTTTTACTGATTCCGGTACGTTCACAGACCCGTTCCGTTATAAGCCGCACCCCTTGGTAAGGGAAGCGGCAGGACTTGTAATGGGGATTCTTGAAGATCTGATCAGCAAAAGCAGACTGTCAGAAGCCACTGCAAAGGGATTCAGGGAAGGCAAGATGCTCGGAGTCCTTGTCTGCAGCAGACAAGAGACAGAGGAAGTATGTTTCATCGCAGCCTTCTCCGGCTCCGTGGGCGGCAAGAGCATCATAGAAGGTTTTGTTCCGCCAATTTATGACCTTCTGGCAGCAGATGGGTATTTCAAGAAAAAAGAAGCAGAGATAACAGACATCAACAGACAGATTGCACTGCTCGAAAACTCAGAAGAATTTGCAGAGGCAAAAAGGAGACTTTCAGATGCAAGATCGCAACGCAACCATGAACTGGATGTTGAAAGAAAAAAGATGACACTCTCGAAGGCAAAGAGAGATGCACTTCGCAAGCAGGGCGGCACAGACTCCATGGAAGAAACCCTCATCAGAGAAAGTCAGCATGAAAAGGCAGAATTCAAAAGACTAAAAACATATTGGGACAGACTCATAACAGGGTTGCAGTCTGAAGCTGACTCTTGTAACGAAATGATTTCCAAGCTCAAGAGAGAACGGGCAGAACTGTCTGACGCCCTGCAGGAATGGATTTTCAGACAATATGTCGTACATAACGCAGACGGCGATGAGGCATCAGTACTGGACATATTCGGTAAGGACGGATTGACCCCTCCGGGAGGAACCGGTGACTGCGCTGCACCAAAACTATTGAACTACGCCTACAGCAATAACCTTAGGCCACTTGCCATGGGAGAGTTCTGGTATGGAAGTTCACCATCCACAGCCGTCCGTAACCACGGGCATTTCTATCCATCATGTACAAGCAAATGCGGCCCTCTGCTTGGTTTCATGCTGAAGGGACTTAAGACAGAACATTCAGAAACACCTTTTGGAGAACCTGTAATCATCCATGAAGATGAATCGATTATAATTATAGGTAAACCACCAGGTATGCCTTCTGTACCGGGGCTTGACGGCAGGATATCTGTCCAGGAATGGCTTTGTGCCCATACCGTACAAGAAAACATACATGCAGTCCATCGTCTTGACATGGATACGTCGGGCGTGATGGTGTTCGCGAAAGACTCAACCACAGCAATTGCTCTAAGAAGGCAATTTGAAGAACATTCTATAGAAAAAACTTATCTTGCCCGTCTTGTTCATAGCGAGAAAAGGCCATTAAAGCCTGGAGAACAAGACCACATATCCCTTTCTTTGAATGCAGATTACGATGAACGTCCAAGGCAGAAGGTAGATCAGACCAACGGCAAAGAAGCCATAACTGCATACAAAGTGATTTCCATAAATCCCGATGGCACGGCAGACGTGGAATTTCATCCTGTCACGGGGAGAACACACCAGCTTCGAGTCCATTCTGCACATGTTTCAGGGCTTGGACGCCCTATTCTTGGAGACCTGCTGTATGGTTCCCCTGCCGGAGAGAGACTATGGCTGCATGCATTTGAACTCAGATTCACTCAT
>JAEIGA010009669.1_pt1 | contig 14603 bp, 7 predicted proteins | sample 9270691 | NCBI WGS metagenome assembly JAEIGA01 (sample SAMN17057246, study PRJNA624740) | gut metagenome | biome: biome; isolation source: fecal sample | host: Bos grunniens | place: China: Xizang | collected 2019 | reverse complement strand
GGCACTAAGGTCATATATCCTTCCGAATTCACCGGTGACTTCAGGACGATTTTTGTCGATGGTGAGATATACGCAGATGTAACGGCTGATAAAGATAGGCCGTTCATAGTATCGACTTCAGAAGTCAATGTAAAGGTGCATGGAACCCAGTTCAGTGTTAAGGCTTTTGCAGAAAGACAGAATGTTGAAGTGGCTTTGATCAGCGGATCCGTTACCGTTGAGGACAAGGATAGTGAAGTGTTCACAAGAACTCTCAAACCTGGCGAACTTATACGTTACAACCATCAGTTCAGAACAATCGAAGAGTACAATATCAATCCTGAAACTTACGGCAAATGGCAGAATAACAGCAATATCAGATTCATCAATCAAAGTCTTGAAGATATTGCATCAGAACTTGAAAGGCATTTCAACGCAAAGATTGTAATTGAGGACCCGATATTGGCCAAGACCCAGTACTATGCGTCATTCATCAATAATGAAGGTCTGGATAAGATTCTTCATACGCTGAATAGCAACAATACGATGAAAATAAGCAAGAGGCATGATACGATAGTGATCTCACCTAATAATTAACACATATAACTATTAACAACTATCATGAAGAAAATCAAATCGTTGATTTTCCTCGTGCTGTTGCTATTGACAAACATTACCGTAATGGCTCAGGATATTAACCTGCAGCTTGATAATGTTTCCAAGCAATCGGTACTTGAGAAAATCCAGAAAGACTACGGTTACTCGTTCTCAATCAGTACGAGTGACGTTGACATCAGCGAGAAGATCAGCATTTCAGTCAGGAATGCTAAGATTGAAGATGTTTTGCAGCAGGTATTTGCTGGTGATAATGTATCCTGTAAGATTGACGGTAAAATCATTTCCATTACGAAAAAGGAAGACATTGTGGCTAATAAACCAATGACAGTGTCGGGAGTTGTAGTGGATGCTGATGGCATGCCGGTAGTAGGAGTGGCTATTATCCTGAAAGGGACATCCAAGGGTGTTTCCACAGATGGAGAAGGAAAGTTTACCTTTGTCGTATCAGATGATAAGGCTGAGATAGAATTCAGTTGCATCGGATATCAGACTTTGCTATATAAAGCGGGGGCAGTTCCATCTGTAGTGACGCTTCAAGAGGATGCACTCTTCCTGGATGATGTTGTTGTCGTGGGTTATGGTAACCAGCGCCGCGAGTTTGTGACAAATGCAATTACCTCTTTCAAACCTGATGAAGATAACGGACGCACCGCCTTGACTCCGACCGAACTCCTTCAAGGAAGGGTTGCAGGTGTATCAGTGGCAAGCTCATCTGGAAATCTTGGAACTGCAGAACGTATAAGCATACGAGGATCCAGCTCGTTGAGTGCGAGCAACAGTCCACTTTATGTTGTGGACGGAATACCGTTGAATAATGAGTCTGGTAGCCTTTATAACTTGGGAGATGACCTTAGTGCCATGTCAGTCCTCAATCTGACTGATATCGAATCGATAGAAATCCTTAAGGATGCGGCATCTTCTGCAATTTATGGATCGCGTGCTACCAATGGCGTTATCCTTATCACTACTAAGCAGGGAAGAGAAGGCAGGTCAGATATCAAGGTTAACTATAGCTTCGGAGTCTCTGAGTTTGCCAACAGGAACAGGGTTCAGTATGCGGATTCTGACACGTGGATTGCTGTATATAATGAGGCCATCGATAATTACAACCGACAGAACGGGTATACTTTGGGTGATGCGTCATATGTTCAGCATATCCGTAATCCATATAACGGTTTGGCGGATACTGATTGGCTTGATGTGATTACTCGCCTTGGCATGTCACATTCTGCGGACCTGTCGTTCGCGGGTGGTACGAGCAAGACGAAGGCCTATATCGCAGCTAATTACAATTATCAGGAAGGTGTCATCAAGACCAATGATATCACCAAGGTCAATCTGAAAGCCAATATTTCCCATCAGGTCGCAAAGTGGCTTAATGTGGGTGCAAACATGAGTGGAAACTTCCTCAAGAACAATCGCGTTCCAGGAGCCACTATCGGTTCTACAATCATCGGTCGTGCAGTTGAGCAGCGTCCGTTTGACCGTCCGTTCAAACCGGATGGGGACTACTATCTTGGTGGAACCGATGAGCTTTCGCGCCATAATCCGGTGCAGATTCTGTCAGAGGAGCGATCTTATGTGGATAATTATCGTTTCCTAGGTTCGCTATATGCTGAGGCCACTATAATTGATGGTCTTAAAGCAAAGGTGTCATTCAACAATGATTCGGGATATACATATGACTATCTCTATTATAATGCAAACCACCCTTACAAGGAGGATAACGGCCGTGTGTTAGACAAGAACCGTTTCCTGATATCTAACCTTTTCGAGGCTTTCGTTACTTATGACAAGACTTGGGGTGATTTCGCATTCGGAGCTATGGCAGGACATTCATTCCAGAAAACGTCTATGCGCACAAGCAGTATCGATGCCCAGAACTTCCCATCTCCATCATATAATACGGTAGGAGTGGCTGCCAATATAGTCGGAGTGTCTGGAGGAATGAGCGAGTATGCTATGGAGTCATGGTACGGCCGTGTAAATTTTGCTTATAAGGAGAGGTATATTTTAAATGCTACGATGCGAGCTGATGGTTCAAGTCGTTTCGCTCCTGATTGCAGATGGGGTCTGTTCCCGTCAGTTTCACTCGGATGGAACGTTTCCAAGGAACCTTTCTGGCCATCTGCTCAGACAGATCTTAAGTTCAGACTCAGCTATGGTAAGACCGGTAACCAGGACGGTATCAGCAACTATGGTTGGCAGCCGCTGATCAGTGGTGGTGCTAACTTTATGGAGCAGAGCGGTATTGCAGTAAGTTCGAAGGGAAATGAGAATCTCACGTGGGAAACTGCAGATCAGTATGACTTTGGCTTCGACCTTTCGTTCCTTAAAGGAAAGGTAAACATGATCTTCGATGCGTATCTGAAGAATACAAACAATCTCCTCTATAGTATGCCGATGCATGCGACATCCGGACAGACGTCTATGTTATGCAATATCGGCTCTATGAGAAATTATGGTGTTGAATTCACCCTCAATACGCATGTTGATCTTGGTCCTGTACATTGGTCATCTTCATTCAACATAACTCATAATAAGAATGAACTCACAAAACTTATCAATGATGATATAGTCGCTCTGGGTTCGAATCATGCGCTTAAGGTTGGCGAGGAGATAGGCTCTTTCTATCTTCTTAATTTCCAGGGTATATATCAATATGATGGTGAGGTTCCTCAGCCGTTGTTTGATCAGGGAGTACGTGCTGGTGATATGAAATACGAGGATATTGATGGTAATGGAAACATCAATGATGATGACCTTGTGCTCGTAGGATCTCCTAATCCTGATTTCTCGGGAGGTTGGAATAATACTTTCTCATGGAATGGGTTGAGCCTTAATGTATTCTTTACGTATAGCTATGGTGCGGATATTTATGCGACATGGATGCAGGGACCAACGAGGATGGGTAATTATCAGGCTCTCCTGCAGGATACCTGCGATAATAGGTGGACTGGTCCGGGATCAACTAATAAATATCCTAGAGCGATATATTCATACCATGCCCACAATAATAGAGCTTCGACATATTATCTGACTGATGGCTCTTTCATCAAGTTGAAATCTGTGATGCTGTCTTATGCGCTTCCTTCAAAGTGGACAGATGCCATGAAGATGAAGAGTGCCAGAATCTTCATACAGGGTGAGAATCTTGCACTCTTGAGCAAGTACCCAGGTTGGGATCCAGAGGTATGCAACAGCACAGATCCGTCGCTCTATGGAAATGTGCAGTATGCCGTCCCTGCTCCTTCTATATATAAGATTGGAGTTAATCTTACTTTCTAAAACAGTATGACAATGAAAAGGATATTTATATTTATGGCTTCTGTCGTACTGATGACGACAGGATGTTCGAAGATGCTAAATCTTTATCCATCCTCGGCTGTGTCTCCGGATGCTGTGGGTGTGGATGATATTTCGGCACTTAGGAATGGAATGTACTGGAAGGTACAGGAAGAACCGGGTGAACGTGCTTATATAATGTTTGACCTGTTCGGAGGTGAACTGACAACTAAGCAGAGTAAGAATTCTCTGGATTTGATCAACTCTTTGTCGAGTGCGAATAATGAATACATTCAAGAGCAGTGGGCTGGTTTCTATAAGGCTCTCATGCAGGTGAATAATGTATATGCAATCGCAGATAACCTTCCTGAAGGAAATGATAAGAATACAGTTCTTGGCGAATGCCATTATTTCCGTGCCTATCTGCACCTGTGTCTGGTGACAAGATGGGGAGACGTACCTCTCATGGCGGAGAATAGTGACGCTCTTGTTTCTCGCACACCAAAGGAAGAAGTGTGGAAATTCATTGAGACTGAATTGGATGAATCTATGAGGCTGCTGGGTTCATCATCTAGCAATTATTACCTTTCCAAGGATGCTGCGGTAGCCTTGCGTGCACGTGTCGCTTTGTATAGAGGTGATAAGGTCAAGGCAGCTGAACTGGCCGAAAGTCTTATAAGTAACGCTCGTTATACTTTTGATGACTATGAAAAGATTTTCCGCGGTCAGCCTAATACAGAGGTGATTTTTGCATTCCCATGTCTTACAGCGGACGGCTCTGGCATAGCAATCAGTACTCTTTTCTACTCTTATAATCATCCTAATGCAGGATCCTATGTATATGTCCCTGCTCAGGAGGTTATGGATATGTATGCGGAGAATGATAACAGAAGAGATATTTCAGTGATGACATTGGATAACCTGAATTCAATCAACAAATACCCTAGTGGCCAGACAGGAACAGATCCGGTAATCATTTCAAGAATTTCAGAACTGTATCTCATCAGTGCTGAGGCTCAGGGAGTAGAAAAAGGACTGCCACGTCTGAATCAGTTGCGTCAGGCGAGAGGTCTGAATCCGATTTATCCTGGAACAGAGTCCGAGTTCATTGATGCCCTGTTGAAGGAAAGACGTCTTGAACTGCTTTGCGAGGGACATAGATGGTACGACCTCGTCCGCCATGGTAAGGCTGTTTCCACCTTGGGAATCCTGGAATACCAGACCCTTTTGCCTATTCCGACTTCAGAACGTCAGGCAAATGGAAATCTCTCTCAGAATGATGGATACTAATGCTTAAATGTTACTGAAATGAAGAATTATATAAAATTGATGGTGATTGCTGCCCTTGTCTTGTGCAGTTGCGGCAATGACGAATTTGCCAAGCCTGATTATTATGATACGACAGCTCAGACAAAGATGGGCCAGTCTCTCATTACGGGAGCGTCGTCTTATATAGCTCATGTCAAGACAGAAAGTGAGACCAAGATTACTGATGGCGTATCACTTCTTGATATGGGATACTTGAATTCCGATGGGCATGCAATGCAGCTTTATCTATATAAGGTTGTTCTTGGTGGCGCTCAGATCAGAGTATGTCTTCCTGGCGATAAAGGTAGGATTGCAGAACCAGAGAAGTTGACTGAGATGGCGACAGTTGTTGAAAGCAAGAGCATCTATATGACTTTTGCAGCGATAACCGGAAGTGAGTTTTCTGCTTCTGACGGCAAGCCAAGCGGCATTCTGTACCAGGATGGTAATGTCTTGTCGAACGATATGGGTAAGACCCCTGCTTTCTTTGCCGTTTTGAAGGACGGATCGTTTGTTTGTCCAGAGGCGTCGGAGTTTGAAACATTGAGGTCTGATATTGATCAGGCAGTCAGTGGAAAAGCCAAGATACTGAGCCAGGGCTATGTCATCCCTCAGAACAGTAATGCTGCCTCTGCACTTTCAGCAGTCGGCGTGAATGCAGATAGGACAGAAGCTTATTTGCTTGTGGTCGATGGAGGTGACTTCTATTATTCGAATGGCATTACCATGGATGATGCTGCCCTTGTTCTTCAGGCAAGCGGATGTTCAGAGGCAATGGTCTTGAATACAGGCAATAACGTGGCTGCAATATGCAGGAACGAGCGTTCGGAGGACTTGTTTGAACTTCTCAATAAACCGGCAGACAAAGGGTTTGAACCATCTGTGGGTAATGGACTTGCAATTGTGGTAAAATAATAGATCGATGATTATGAAACTTTTGAAGATGTTGATGACGGGATCTGTAATATTTTGCCTGTCATCCTGCTTGAATGATATTGATGAGTCTGGTTTTACACCAGTAGAACCTAAAATTTCATTTGACAAGCAAACTGAGAATGTCGCTAATACGGCTTCTACTGTGACGCTCAATCTTACATCTAATCTTCCTTGGAGAATTTCTAGTGATGCAGCATGGGCTACTCTGTCTCAAAGCTACGGTGATGAATCGACTGAAATCACTGTCACCATTGCAAAGAACCGTCTTCGCGAGGAGCGTATCGCCAATATTACAGCATACATAACACCTGATTCAAAGACGACTTTTGTTCTTTCTCAGGCTGCTGCAGAGGCGTCAGAACCGATTACATATTATGTCAAGGCAAATGGAGATGGAATCTCAACTGGTGAGACATGGGAAACCGCTACTACTTTAGCGACGGCCTTGAGTCTGGCCGGAGACGGTGATACTATTCTCCTTGGTGCGGGTCAATATTCTCCTGTGGCTCTTTTGACTGGAGCCAAGGGAGATGATGAGTGCGAAAAGACATTTGAAATTCACAGCAACTTTGCAATTATCGGAGGCTATCCGGCAGATGCGACTACTGGTGCGGAGTGTGATCCGGCTGCCAATGAAACCATATTGAGCGGTGATCTAGGAAATGGTAAGTCAGCATATCATGTGCTTGCGGTAACATCTGCGCCGGTTTCCGGCCAGAAGGCTCAGCTGAAGAATCTTACGATAACTGGCGGTTCAGGTAAGACCGTGGCAGGTACGTTCACATCCGGACTTGAGCAGGCTTATGGAGGAGCGATGATAGTGGCCAAGAAGGCAGTAGTTGATTTGGAAAACTGTACGATTAAGGAGAACAAGGCTTTCCATGCAGCGGGAGCATATCTGTGTCAGGGCTCGATTGTTACTTATAAGGATTGTACATTCTCCAACAATGAGGCTATGCATAATGCAGGTGCTATATGGAATGTTGGTTCAACGCTTACCATGTATGATTGTACTATAAAGAATAACATATCCGGTCAGCAGGCATCTGGTCTCTACTCCATTGATGAGACGTACGAATACGTCAGTGTAAATAGAATATACAACTGTTCATTCTACGGCAATGACAATACGAAGACAATGGAGAAACGAAGCGGTGCAGGTGCTTATATCCGTGCATATTCCGACGCAATTTTTGTGAACTGTACGTTTACGGAGAACAAGGCAGGCTGGGGAGCCGGTATAGCCCTTCATGGTCAGAATTCGTCGAAGATTGCTGACTGTACAGTAATCAATTGCACAATTACCGGAAACTCTGCAAACAATGCAGGAGGAGCAATAAGTCTCTATAATACAAATGTGTCACTTAAGGTATATAATTCGATCTTGACTGGAAATACAGGCCCTGGCGGTCCGGAAGATATCGGATTCAATTCAGGAACAGAGGCACAGGTAACTGTAAAGAGTTCGATCAGGTCTGGCGCTGTAATCGGTTATGAGGGAACCACAATATCCGGAGCCTTTGATCCAACCACAATGCTCGGCACTTTCGGACTTTATGGTGCGGGAAAGACCATGTGTTATCCTCTCATTGATATGCCTGCTAATCCGGCGATTGCAAATGGAATGACAGTGGAGCAGCTCAAGGAGATGGTTGCAGGAGCAAATCCGGCAGTAGATGAATCATATCTCTTCGCGGATCAGACAGGTGCGTCTAGAACCGGAGCATCGTCTATGGGTGCCTGTATGGTAAAGTAAACACTAATCTTATAATTATATTATCATGAAAAGAACTAACTATTTCATTCTTGCTGTTGCAGCTTTTGCTGCTTTGGTGGGATGTGTCAAAGAAGAACAGAACGGTGATACTCCTGAGTCGCAGTTCCTTACGGTCATCGCAGCTGTTGATGGAGCAGTCGTGAAGACATGGAATTCAGGTGATGTCATTAAGGTTGTCTGTGGAGAGGAAATGTATGATTTCAAGACCTCGGAAACAGCAGCAAATGCTAAGTTTATTCAGTCAGAGGAGAAACTCACTGCTGAAATGATCGGTGATGCAGGTGTGGCTGCATTTGCTAACTGCAGAACCATGTATGGTGCCTTTAACATTTCTCCTGAGCAGACATGGGCAGCAGGAACTTCATCTGTCGTTATCCCGGCATATGCCTATACTATGAATGCTCCTGTCGACAATGTGCTTGCATTGGATTTCAATGCCCTTGCTTCTGTCATTGAACTTACATTTACTCCTTATGCAATGACTGTTCAGAGTCTTAAGCTTGAGGCTGCTGAGGACGCCACGATTACCGATGGTGCTCTTGCTGGTGCATTTAAGGTCGTTGCTGAGGCGGGAACAGTTACTGCCACTACAGCAAACAATGAACTTACTGTGACATTTGATGGCGGTCTTGATGTTTCTCAGGGAGCTGTTGTAAAGATTCCAGTTGGCTGGTGCAAGATAGCAGGTGGACTTAAGGCGACAGTGACATATGATGATACAAAGGAATATATTGCCACAGTTCTTGAATCTGAGAATATCGTCAAGACTTTTGATGATGCGAGCGGATTCAAGAAAGCAACTGTCCTTCCGGCTACATTCGAGTTTGATGTAAATGCATTCCCACGTACATGGTATGTGTCCCCTGATGGCTCGTCAGATGCTCTTGGAGTGAAGGAAGCAGAGCCTACAACTCTTTCAGTAGCACTTGAGCAGGCACTTGCCGGTTCGGTGATTAAGCTCGCTGCCGGAACATATACTCCAGATACTGTATATCCAGGAATGGAAGGTGACGCACACAAGACTTTCCTTGTAAAGAGGAATGTGACCATCGAAGGTGTTGAGGGAGCAGTCATTGACGGAATGGGTACCTCACTTCATGCAATGGTGGTATATGCGGAGAAGAAGGATGGTGAAAAGGTCGTTCTTAAGAATTTCACTGTAAAGAACACCCATCTGGCACAAATTACTGAGCCGGCTGATTATATCCTCCAGGCAGGAGAAGTTCCTGATGATAACGTCCTCCTGCCGGGTACTGTTGCTGCAGGTGTTGCAATAGGAAACTCTGTCGTGGAGATGAATAACGTCGTCCTGACTGAAAATAAAGGCACAAAGGCTCCTGCTTTGTATGCATTCGGTTCTGATATTACTATGACGAATTGCGAGGTAAGCAAGAATGAGGCTTTTGCAAACTGTGGAGGAGTCTGGTTCACTAACAAATGTAATGTTGTTGTCGATGGATGTACTTTGACTGAAAATAAAGCAGAATTGACTGCCGGTGCCATGTTTGTCAATGTTCCATTGTCTGCTGAGAATGGTGAACTTGCGATTGAAATCAAGAATACAGTATTCTCAAAGAACAGCTCCCTCGGTAATGGCGGTTCATTATACATCGCAGATGAGACAGGAAAGGGTAACCTTGAGTTCGGTATCGATGGATGTACTTTCCAGGAGAATAGAACAGAAGGCATGGGTTATGTGATACTCATCAGTGTCAGCGGTACAATCAAGAACAGCTTGATAGAGAACAATACTGCAGTAAAGAACGGTGGTTTCTATCATTATACAGATACAAACAACGAAGTTGTGACAAATGTGCTGTTTGATAATTGTGAATTCAGAGGCAATGTCGCTAACCTTGGACCTGGAATCTATTCCTATAATCAGGCAGGTGAGTATAATATCTATGTGACAAATTCATTGTTTAAAGGTCAGACGACAACTGGTCGTGGCAGCTATTACGTCAGAAATAATGCTGCAGGCGCTTTCAATGCTTATGCTGTGAATACTACATTCGAGGGCAATGAAGCTAAGCAGGGTACTGCTATCAATGTCTATGGCGCAGCAGCCAAACCGGTTACTATGAATGTTATCGGATGTACTGTGGTAAATAATAATAGTACAAGCACAAGTGCAATCTATTCAGAGACAGCGGGAGCTCATAGTAATATATACAATTCGATTGTCTCAGGTAATACAAATGGAGATGCCGGTGCTAAGGCAGATGCAGGAACAATTGCATATTACAATTCTATCATCGGTTCAGACTTCTATGCTGAGAATGCAGTTCAGACTGTTACTCCAGTATGGGATGTTACGACAATGATCAGTGTTCTTGGAAATGACGGTACTTGCAAGCTTGTTGGTGATGCATCGTCTAATCCGGCTTTTGGAAACGGAATGACTGTTGCCGCATTATCAGCCCTTGCAACCGATGTTCTTCCTGCATCAGTGCTGACTGTTGACCAGCTGGGTAATGCAAGAACTGACGCGGATAAGATTATCGGCGCTTGCGTAAAGTAATTGCTCATGAAGTCGAAATTCAGTAAAATCCTATCTTTAATACTGACCGTCTTGGTTTCGTGCATGATTTTCTCTTGCACGAAACCGGATGACGGTTCAGGAACACTGGAACCGACTATTTCTTTCAAAACCAATCCTGTGATGGTCCAGTCATCGGTCGGATCATACACGGTGGAGGTAATGTCCAATGCGACATGGACAGCTGTTCCGCAGGTCGATTGGATTAAGGATGCGAAAGAGGGCGATGAAGGCAACCTGATCTTTAATGTTGATGCAAATCCTCAGTCAGTTTCACGTGATGGCAAGATCCGCTTTATATTTGCAGGCAGTGATTACACAAAAGACCTGATAGTTCGTCAGGCTGCAAAACCTAGCGAGTTTAGCGTAGAACCTGCAGAGGTCACTCTTCAGGTTAGTGGTGCAGAGGTGAATGTCAATGTGACTGCAGACTATTGGGATATCAAGAGCGTTTCCGAAAACTGGTTATATGCCAAGAAAAAGAATGCAGCTACATTTACGCTCAGTGCGGATGTGAACTTTACTGATGACGCCCGTACAGCATCTGTTGTCTTGACTGATGGTGACACCGATTTGACAATTCCTGTTACTCAGGTGCGCGATGATGCATATTTCAAGAACGCATCGACAGAGTACACCCGTAGATTGGTTCATGACCTTGGAAAAGTCGTAACAGAGGTTCATGAGGATAGATATGTGATAGTAAATGACTATCTCTCATACGTTTATCTTAGCTATAACGGTCCCGTTATCGGTGCAGATAAACCGTGTGCATTTTTCCTGTATACCCTTGACCTGACAGGAGATCTTGATTTGGTCGTGACCTGTGCAAAGGATGATGATGCAAGTATAAAATTGGTTGAGACTGAGATCACAGATAAGGACATTATGCGTCAGCAGTATGCTGATCTCCAGAGAAATCGTCCTGAAATAAAAGTCTTGGGTGGGGTTAATGGTGATTTCTTTTATGGAGAGGAGTCCAAAGGAAAGGGAAATCTCCTCCATGGAGTTATGTGGCGTAGGGGAGTATGTCTGAAGGATGAGTTCACAGGTGGGGCGACCTGCACAGTGTTTGCCAGAATGAAGGATGGAACCGCGATGGTGATGTCTCAGGCGGATTATGCGGAGAGAAAGAATGATATCTGGGAGGCTGTCGGTGCACGTCAGCGCATAATGACTAATGGAAACATATTGACCGTTTCTGATAAGGCGCTTGAGCCAAGGACAGCTGTCGGTGTTTCCCAAGATGGCAAAACCGTATATCTTCTTGTATACGACGGCAGACGTGCGTCTTGGTCAAATGGAGCCAATTATGAGATGATGGGTGAGATATTCAGGACAGTCGGAGCCTACAATGCGACGAATCTGGATGGTGGCGGTTCATCGACCTTTACCCTCGTAAAGGATAATGTATCTGGAACTGAGGTTGATCATTATTCCGTATTCAATAAGCCTTCGGATGGTGACGAAAGAAAGGTAGTGAATGGAATTGCGATTATTCAGAAGTAAAAGAAAAGCATTCAATCAGATGCTTGATTGAATGCTTTTCTTTTATTCGTCTTGGCTTACCTTTCCGTTCTGATTATAGACTGATGTGATTCGGCCTTCAGTATCTACCGTACGTATCGTATAACCGTTAGAAGATGCTTCAAACTCGAGTCTGTCAGTGTCATCATTTGCAAGAATAGGGAATTTATTACCGCATTGACCGGACTGTATGTAGATGTGATCGTGGTGATGGCCGCTAAGCATCAAGTCTATCCCGGCGTCGTTAAGAGCGGGTAGGAAATGCTCGTTAACCCAAAGCTGTGCAAAATAGCTGGACTTTTCTTTCAGTGCAGGGATATGCATGATGGCTACCTTCAAAGGTGCATTGCTGAATTCCGGACATTTTGTGGCTGTTTTTATCCATTCGAGCTGACTTTTTCTGTATGTCTCAAAGTCTGCATAGCCTGAGTATTCCGGGCTGCTGTCAGGCTTGTCTTCTCCTGCATCTATGACAATGAAGGCTACAGGCCCATGTCTGAATATGAAGTACGGTTCCTCTGTGGAAGTTGGGTTGTATTGCCCAAAGCAATGAGCTTCACTGCCCCTTGTCTCATGATTGCCTCTGGCATAGACCAAAGGGGTCGAGGCCAATAACTCTGCAGCGGGATCGTATACATGCTGAAGAAAAAACTTTCTGTCATTGATGTATGAAACCATATCGCCATTCATCAGAAAGAAGTCAATACTGCCAGGGACGATGTCTTGCGTCAGTGCCTTGAAAGTCTCATCTTTTCCGTGAATGTCGTTGACCATTACGAAGGAACACTTTTCTGATTCTTGGCTAAAGGTTTTGACAGTGGCGGTTGTCATCCTGGATTCAGGCCCAAAGGCAGTCCCGTATGCACTGCTGTCGTCAGTGACGATTTTTCCGTATATGCGGTAACGATAACCTCTGCCAGGTTCAAGGCCTGTCACGTCTATGCTATGAACAGTGCCGGCCTGCCGACGGCCGGATATAGTATTGTAGAATCTGGGACGTTTACATGCGCTAAGGGCGGTTCCGTCGTCAGGCGCGAGTTCCAACCACGTGAATGTTTTTTCGGCTGTTGTCCATACTACCGTAAATCCGGTTTCCGTTACGTTGGTTATCCATGGGCCATGCTCAATGGACGGTTTCTGTGCTCCTGATGGCAGACTAATGAAGATTGCTACAAGGCAAAGTAGGACTGATGTGGTCAGTTTCATAATTTCCAATATTTATATTGCGTAAATATACTTTTATTTCTGTATTTATCAAAACGCTATTTTCTGATAATAGACTAGATTATGAAATATGTATATGTGATATTCTTTCTTGCGCTGTCGACATTTCAGATGTTTGCGCAAGTCCCTCAAATCGGCAAGTCCATGGGCCGATGGACCGGTTTCGGTCTGGAATCCATGAAGGCAAATAAGGCTGCCGGCCTTGATTACATTGAGATTACAATGAATAATGTAATAGGGAAGGATCCGCAGGGAGCTCCTCATAGGGCTGAGATACTGATGGGGGAAATCCAGCAGGCGGGGCTGAAAGTGTGGTCTGTCCACATGCCGTATTCGCGCACTTTGGATATCTCGGTGCTGGATGATATCAAGAGAGAGGAGAATGTACGGTATATGAAGGACATGATGAGGGTGGCTGGAACTTTTCGGCCACAGTTTATCGTTCTTCACCCGAGCTCGGAACCTATTTCCCTTGAGGAAAGGGAGCAGAGGCTGGCCAACAGCCATGCTGCGATAGGGGAGCTTGCGGTCGTGGCGAAGGAAATCGGTGCAACTCTATGTGTCGAAAACCTGCCCCGTACATGTCTTGGACAGAATGGCGAGGAGATGATGAGGCTGATTGAAGGATATGATGACGTCGGTCTTTGTTTCGATACCAATCATCTTCTGTATCAGAGTCATGAGGACTTTCTTAAGGCTGTGGATAAGGGTAAGATCAAGACGGTCCATCTGTCAGATTATGACTTTCTTGATGAGAGGCATTTGATTCCTGGTCAAGGTCTCATTGATAACAAGGCCTTGTGGGCTGGTATCAAGGAAAACGGCTATGACGGTATAATGATGTTCGAATGTTACGGTGAGCCGCAGGAGCTGTTTGCCGCAAGGGATATTCTTCTGGGAAACGCTCCGCAGCCTGACAATTCAAGAATCGATTCTCTTGCTTTCGCAAATGCGACATGGGAAATCGTCGATTTGGGCCGGGGAGCGCAAGCTATGTGTGCGCAGATACCGATGTTCTATTCGACTCAGACCATATCTGTGGTCAAGTATCCTTTGAAAAGACATAAGACAGAAATTCTTCATCGCCCTGCAGGAGAAGCAGGAAGGCTTAGTGAAATAGCAAAGGAAGCAGGCGCTGCTTTCGCACTCAATGCGGCATTCTTTGATATGAAGGAACTTACTCCAACCGTTTATTTCAGGAAGGGAGGAAAGCAGCTCGGATATATCAATCCCAAAGGATTGTATCGTATAGACGGTATGATGGGTTTCAAGGATAGGAGAGGCCGCAAGGCAGTAATCGACTTCGCTTCAGATACGACCGAGTATGGTGCAGTGACAAAGGGATGGCATACGGCGCTGGCGTCAGGACCGATGCTTGTTCTCGATGGCGAAATAGTTGTTCCTCATCCG
>JAEIGA010009668.1_pt1 | contig 14604 bp, 13 predicted proteins | sample 9270691 | NCBI WGS metagenome assembly JAEIGA01 (sample SAMN17057246, study PRJNA624740) | gut metagenome | biome: biome; isolation source: fecal sample | host: Bos grunniens | place: China: Xizang | collected 2019 | reverse complement strand
CTTATTTTTAACTAAATTTAAAATTTTTATTTTAGCTTTAAAATAATTATTCATTGTTTTATGATAATCTAAATGTTCATTATCTAAATTTGTATAAATTATATAATCAAACTTAATATTTTTAATTCTTTCATATCCTTGTGATGATAATTCCATAATTAAATAACTATCATTATCTAAATATTTATTTATTAAGTAATGAATGGATAAATTGCTTATTGTTGTATTTCTTGTTTTTAAATTTATGGAATCAAAATATACTCCATTTGTACCTATTAACATTACTTTTTTATTTAAGTGTTTTAAAATATTATAAATAATAGTAGTCGTAGATGTTTTTCCATTTGAACCTGTTACTCCGATTATGGTTGGATGAATATTTAAATTATTTATATAATTTTTTAAATATTTTTTTATATTATTTATATGTTTTATTTCTTTATTTTTTAAAGAAGAAATAATTAAGGATGGTTCTTTTTCTTTAGCTTTATTTATTAAATAATTTACATCATAATTTTTACCTTTATTTAAAAGAAAAATATCTCCTTTAGATAGATAAAGTGTGTCATCAACGATTAATTTATTCATTATTTATCTCCTAACATAAGCATAATTGTGGCATTATTTTCTACTAATTCATTTGGTTTTGGTAATTGATCAATTATATATTTTCCTTCTCCATAATAAATGATATTAAAAGATCCTTTATTTATTTTCTTTTTTTCTAAACCGATAAAGGAAGGTACTAAAGTTAAATTTGAGTCATAATACGATTTTACTTTTTCAATTTGATTTTCTTGTTTTTCTATATTTAATATATTTATTGCATCTAAAAAAACATTCTTAACAATTGGAGCTGCTATTGTACCTCCATATTGGATACAATTTTTTGGCTTTTCTATGCAAATATAGGTAACTAATTTAGGATCATTCATAGGCATAGCACCAATAAATGATAAGATATATTCATTATCTAAATATGCACCATTTTCACCTACTATTTGGCTTGTACCAGTTTTTCCACCAACCCGATAATTATTAATAAATGCTCGACCGCCACTTCCTTTTGCTACTACCGATTCTAAAGCAATTTTCATTAATTCAGAGGTGTCTTTTTTTAAAGTAACCTTTTTAATTTTCGGTTCTTTTGTAACTAATATTTCATTAGTTTTAGGATTAATTATATTTTTTACAATATATGGTTCATATAAATTACCACCATTTATAACACTAGAAAAAGCAGTAGCTACTTGAATCATACTTACACTTATACCTTGACCAAAGCTCGATGTTGCTTGCTCTAACTCATTAAAATTCTCATATTTAAAAAATAAGCCTTTTGTTTCTCCAGGTAAATCTATATTTGTTTTTTTATTAAATCCAAAATTATTAATGTAATTAAATAAATTATCTTTACCTAATTTTCTAGCAATCGATACAAATCCTGGATTCGAAGAGTTTTGAAGAACTTCTAAATACGTTTGTAAACCATGTCCGCCTTTTTTCCATGATTTAATTCTTTGTCCTCCAACAATTTCATATCCTTTATCATAATAGGTATCGTTATACATATTAAATAGATTTTGATCTAATCCCGCTGCAAAAGAAAAAACTTTAAATGTTGAACCAGGTTCATATGATTTCCAAATTGGTAAATTACGATTATAAATTTCTTGATTATATTCTTGATATTTATTTGGATTAAATGTTGGATAAGAAGAAATTGCTAAAACTTCGCCATTATTAGGATCCATACATATACCATATATACTTTCTGGATTATATAGTAAATAATTATTATATAATTCTCTTTCTAAAACTTTTTGTAATTCTAAATTAATAGTTAATCTTATTGTTAGTCCTTGTGAAGGAGCGTTAATTTCATTTAAATAATTACCAAATAATCCACCTTTAGCATCTACTAAAATATCTAATGATCCATTTTGTCCTTTTAAAACACTATCATAATAATTTTCTATTCCTGCTAATCCTTGATTATCTATACCAACAAAACCTAAACTTTGACTTAATAATGTATTATATGGATAATATCTTAATGAATCTTGTACAATATAAACTCCATCTAAATTTTCTTTCTCTATCTTTAATGCAAGTTCATCACTAATTTTTCTTCCTTCTTTATTTAATTTAACCATTGATATTCTTTTATTTATTTTATTAAATATTTCTTTTTCATTGGCATTTAATAATCTTGCTAATGTCTTAGAAGTTTCCTTTTTATCTTTAACTTGATAAGGAATAATAATTATAGAAAGAGTAGGAAGATTTGTAACAATAATATTATTATTTTTATCGATTATATTTCCTCTACTTGCTTCAAGAGGAAAGCTTCTATTCCACATATTTTCTGCTAAATTTTCTATTTTATTATGTAATATTATTTGTGAATATGATAATTTTCCAATAATTAAAGATAATAATGTAATACTTATTATTTGTAAAAGATTAATTTTTTTAATTAACTTATTTTCTATCATATTGCTTCACCTAAATTAATTTATGAATTTTTAATAAAAAAAAGAATTAATTATTAATATATGATATAATTAATTTGGTGATTTAATGAAACTTTTAATTATTTTATTTTTCTTATTATCAGGTTGTAGTAATAATACTTCCTCATTTAATTCTTCAACTATAATAGAGTCTAGCAAAGATTATAAAAATTATAGTGAATATTATATTGAATTAAATGAAATGTATAATATTGATAAAGACTCTTATGTAATTTATTTTTATAGTAGTACATGTCCTGCATGCTATGATATGAAGAACCATTTATTTAATTATTTAGATAATTCTAATAAAATATTAGATATATTCATAATTAACTTATTTGAAGTAGATGAAGATTTATTTAATCTATTTTTAAAGGATGATTCTTTAAATTATGAAGAAAAAAAAGAAAAATCCATTAATGCAACTAAAATTGAAGAAACATATTTTATTCATACTCCTTCACTTTATTTCATTAGTAAAATAAATAATATCAATACTCTTAATGATATATATTATAATTTTTATGACATTCAATGTTTTTTTATAGAAAATAAAAAAGGTATCTAAATTTAACTAGATACCTTATTTTATATATTTTCTTAATTCTAGATTAATTGCTCTAATTTTTTTAGCAATTATTTCTTGTTCTTTTGTATTTTTTTCAATGTCTTCGTTATCATCACCAAAACTAAACATTAAGTCTGAAGTTGTTGGTGTAAAACTTTTTAATCTATTAATTTCTAATTCTAATTTAAATAATTCATTTTTTAATTTTTCTACTTTTAAATTTTCATCATTAATATTAAATAATAATTCACTAATATAATTTTCCATATGTGACCTCCTATTTAATTTATAATATCATTTTTATAATTAAAAATAAAGTATTAACAATTTAATATTAATATATTAAAATGGAGGTATGAGGTGGTACAATATGAAAAGAAATAATAATATTAAAATATTTAATTCGTTTAAAGTTAATAATGATGGAATTGTATTTTTTGTTCCAAATAATACTTCTTTATATAAGAAGAAAAAAGCTTGTCATGGATTTGGTCAAATAAAGTACTTAGAAGGATCAATATACACTGGAGAAGTATATTTTGATGGTAAATATTATCATAAACTTGGATATGGTAAGCAAGACTTTACTTATTCAACATTAGGCAATATTGACCCTGTAATTAATGAAAAAATATATATGTATATAGGATATTTTGATTATCGAAAAACTAATTGGATATATGGTAATGGTGTATTATATTATCGAGATATAAATAATAATCCTTCACGCTTTGTTAAAGGTTTCTTTTCATGCTTAGATAAAATCGAAGAATATAAAGGTGAATTTAATTATTCATTATTAATTGATGGATATAACAAGGAAATGGAATCTGACTATGTTAAAAAGTTCTCATTAATTGAAAATGAAATTAATGATTTAAATAATATTAAGGATTATTACACTTTATTTATTGGTGATTCTTATTTTGAATTTTGGCATTATAAGGAGTTTGCTAATATAACTTTTAAAGAATTATATGACAATTCTAAATATTTAAATATTGGTGTTGGAGGAACAAAATTTTCTGATTGGAATGAATTAATTGAACAAATAAATTATTTCCCTAATTTTAAAAATATAGTTATTAATTTAGGATTTAATGATTTACATTATTCTAAGAAAAATACTCCTTTAAAAGTATTTGAATCAATGAATGAATTTATAAATAAATTAAATAAACTATTCAATAATCCAAATATTTATGTGTTAACAATATGTCATTCACCATTACATCCAAGTTTTATTAATAAAGAAAATAATTTAAATAAATTAATTAAAAAGAACGCTAAAAAGTTAGGAATAACAGTAATAGATAACTCTAAAGTTATTGAAGAAAGAAATAATGAAATTAATGTTTATCATATGGACAATTGTCATTTAAACGAATTTGGATATGAAGTAATGTTAAATGAAATTAATAAATATATAAAATAAATTAAAATGGAATGACTCATTTTTGAATCATTCCATTTTTTAATTAATTGTTATTTAATGATGTTGCAACGATAACTTCATCATCATAATTCATATTGTTAATTTCTAACATTTGAATTTTAATTTGATCACTTGTTCTATTTAATGAAGCATTAACACTATCAATTAAGGGAGTAATAAATGCTAAAGCAGCAACAAAAGCAATACCAGTTATAATACTAAATAAACGGATATTGTAATCAAATTTTGTCATGTGTCTTTTAGTTAATTGTTTTCTCATAGTGTTAATCCTCCATATTTCTAAATTTTTTCAATAATTCTTAATTTTGCTGAATGAGAACGATTATTTTTTTCTAATTCATTTTCACTAGCTATAATAGGATGCTTAGTAATTAATTTAAATTCAGCCTTTGCTTCATCTAAAGTAATTGGCATACCTCTTTTCCATGTTGGTCCACTTGAAGCTTCTTTAAATTTTTCTTTTACAATTCTATCTTCAAGCGATTGGAATGTGATAACACAAACTCTTCCGTTTGTATTTAATAAATCAAGTGCATCACCTAATGCATTTCTTAACACATTAAGTTCATCATTTACTGCAACTCTTAATGCTTGGAAAGTTCTTTTAGCAGGATGTCCTCCATCCTTTCTTTTACTTGCAGGAATTGCACTTTTTATTACATCCACTAATTCAAATGTTGTAGTTAGTGGTTTTTCTTTTCTAAAATCAATAATTTTCTTTGCAATTTGTTTAGCAAATTTTTCTTCACCATATTTAAATAAAATATCTACTATATCTTTCTCTGACCATGTATTGACTAAAGTATAAGCATTAAACTCTTGTCTTTTATCCATTCTCATATCAAGTACAGCATCGTGATTATAACTAAATCCTCTATCACCATTATCAAATTGATAAGAAGAGACGCCCAAGTCGAATAATATACCGTCGACTTTCCTTATACCACGAGCTTTAAGTTCTTGTTTCATATTTCTAAAGTTTGTGTGAATAAGAGTAAATTGGGGAGAGATTTTTGAAAGTCTTGCTCGAGCTGTCTCAATAGCTACTGCATCTTGATCGAATCCATATAAATGGCCATTCGATTTAATTCTTTTTAAAATTTCACTACTATGTCCTGCACCACCTACTGTACAGTCAACATAGATTCCTCCATCATGAATTGCTAATCCTTCAATAGATTCCTTTAATAATACTGGAATATGTTCAAATTCCATTAGAAGCCACCTGCTCCAAGTTTAGCAGCGTTTGAACTTGCATTTGTTAATGAACGTTGTTTATAAGCTTGCCATGCATCTAATGGCCAGATTTCAATGTGGTTCATAACGCCAACTATCATACATTCTTTTTGAATTCCAACGTCAAGTAATAAAGCTTGAGGTAATTTAATTCTATTTTGTTTATCGATTTCAACTTCTTCTGCACTACCGATAAACATACGAATATTTTGTCTAGCTTCTTCTTGAGATGAATCCATATTTAGTAATCTATTACAAAAAGCATTCCATTCTTCTTCAGGGTAAATAGCAATACATTGATCTAAGCCGATTGTCATTGTGGCATTGATTAATGCTTCACGGAACTTAGGAGGCATTACAAGTCTATTTTTTTCATCCATATTGTAAACAAATCTACCTTGTAACATCCTTTTCACCCACTTTTTACCACTTTTTACCCTTTATACTACTATTTTACCACATTTTTTTGAAAAAACAATAAAAAAAGAAGAATTTTTCTATATTTTTTCTTCTTTTTTCAAATCTATATAGATTTTAATACCGGTGATAATTATCGGAGATAAAATTAAACCTAAAAACCCAAATAATGTACCTCCGATTGATATACCAATTAATCCTTCTAGAGGATGTAATTTGATAGCATTTTTCATTATGTATGGCTTTGTTATATTCGATTCTATAAATTGAGCAATTACTATTATTATTAAAATAAAAATAGCGAATTTTAATGAAACTGTTAAAGCTACTAATACCGCAGGTGTACCTCCTATTAGAGGCCCAATAAAAGGAATTAAATCAGAAATAGCTATTATTAAGCCAAACATAAAAGGATATTCTAAGCCTGCTAAAAGAAAGGAAATTCCAGTAATTAACCATAGGACTACCATATCTATTAATAAACAATATATATATTTATACATATAAGGATTAAAATTTTTAATGTATATTATTATTTTATTTTTATTCTTTTTTTCTAGGAATTCTTTTATTTTAAATTTAAATTTTTGATAATCAAAAGATAAGAAAAAAGCACCAACATAGGCAATTGCTATATCTATAATTATCCCAATTAAATTAGAAAATGTTTTTATTAATTCTTTTGAATATGTTGAAAGTGTATTATTTATATCTAGATTTAAATTTAAAGTCTTAATCTTTTCCATTATAAATTCATATAATTTTGGTATTTCATCAATAAATTTTTCAAGTTGAGTTATAAATGAAGGAATAACTAATGTTATTATTAAAATACATATTATTAACTCATAAATATATAAAATTATAACTGCATATTTTCTTTTTATATATTTTTCTATTTTATTAATTAATGGTTCATTTAAAAAACTTATTCCAATTGCTAGAAATATTGGAAGTAATGATTTTATTAATTTATAAAATAAATCTAATAGACCTATATATTTTGAGGTGATAATTGAAACTATAATTATTATAAATATAATTAATATTTTTAATATTTCATTTAATGTTATTTTCTTTAACATAAAAAAAAGTTAATCTAATATTAGTCATTTTATCATCCTCAATATTAGTATTAACTTTAATTTTATTAATATAATAATTTTTCCATTCTTTCTCTTAAAGTAAAGTTTTTTTCAATAGTATCTTCTAAAGTAACGCCTCTAGCTAGAGCATTAACATTTCCTAATAAATATAAATATTTTTTTGATCTAGTAATACCAGTATAAATAAGTTTTCTTCTTAACATTATTCCATATTCATGAGAAACTGGCATGATTACAACATTATATTCACTACCTTGTGATTTATGAACAGATATACAATAACCTAATGTAATATTTGTAAATGTATTACTATCATATTTTACAATTACCCCATCAAAATCTACTACTAAATAGGTTTTACTTTTTTTATCTTCTTTTTCAATATCAATTAATATACCTATATCACCATTATAAACGTCATCATCAGGTTGATTCTTTAGTTGTAAAATTTTATCTCCAACTCGATATGTAAATCTTCCTATTTGATGTTCTTTTTTATCTAGTGATTTTGGATTAAAAATATCTTGTAATAAGTCATTTAAAGCATAAATTCCAATACTACCATCATACATTGGAGCCAATACTTGTAAATCTTTTTGTTCATATCCATTTTCTAAATATAAATTAATAATTTTAATAATATTATTTTTTATTAATTCACTATTTCCAGGAAAGAATTTTACATCATTCTTATTCAAATTTTCTTTTTCAAGTGTTCCTTGTCTTACATTATAAGATAAAGGAATAATACCTGAATCTTCATCTTGACGATAAATATCCTTTAAAGTATGCGTAAACGCGAATTTCATATCTACTAACTCTTTTAAAACATTACCTGGTGAAACTGGAGGTAATTGTTCTTCATCTCCAATAAAAATAACTTGTTTAAAATTAGTAGTAGCATCTAATAAATGATATAGTAATGAAATATCTACCATTGAAAATTCATCAATAATTAAGATATCTCCATAAACTGGATCAAGAAAATTTTTACCAAATTGATTTGTATCTAAATCCCATTTTAATAGTCGATGAATTGTAGTAGCTTCTACACCAGTTAACTCACTCATTCTTTTACTTGCTCTACCAGTAGGAGCACATAATTTGATAATTAAATTAGGGTTAATACTATTAAATAATTTAATTATAGCTTTTAATATAGTTGTTTTTCCTGTTCCTGGTCCCCCAATAATTAGAGAAATTGGACTATTAATAGAATATGTAATAGCTTCAACTTGACTATTTGAATATTTAATACCTTCTTGTTCTTCAATAATTTTAAGTTTATCTAATAAAAAATCATTGCCGATTGGAAGAATGTCTTTATTTATATAGTTCGTTAAATATTCACTTGTTTTTACTTCTGCAATATATAAATTTAATGGATATAATCTATCTTCTTCTTTAATAATTTTTTTGTATTTTACGATTTCATATAAAATATCTAAATAATCATCATAATTAATATTTTCTATTATTTTTGATGTTTCTTTATATAATATGTTTTCATCAGCATATGTATTTTGAGTTTTAAAACATATATTAGATAATGAATAAATAATCGCACTTTCAATTCTACGAGGGTCATCTTTAGCAATATTTAAGTGTTCTGCTATTTTATCCGCTGTTTTAAAGCCGATACCAGAGATATCTTCAACCATTTGATAAGGATTATTCAAAATGATTGTTACTAAATTCTCGCCGTAAAAAGCGTCTAATTTTATTAGTTCTTTCATATTTAATCCATGCCCTATAAATAATCTTTGTGCTTCTTCTAGATGATTATTCATTGACAATACTTCAATAATGGTATCCTTATGTTTTTGTTTAATATTTACTTTATCTAAAATAGTAAAATCATTTTTTATTAAATCTAGACAATCTTTACCTAAAGTATCTACGATAACTTTTGCTGTAGCAGCTCCAATACCTTTAAACGATGCACTAGATAAATATCTAATTGCACCTTCATCATCATTTGGTAAAACTTTTTCATATGATTCTACTAAAAACTGTCTTCCATATTTTGGATGATCAGTATATTCACCTTTGTAACGTATTAGATTTTCTTTTGAAGGCACATCAAAATAACCAACTACGATGATATTTTCATCTTTCTTTTGGTCTAATCTTATTTTTATAACACTATATTTATTTTTCTCATTATGAAATAATGTATTTTTAATGTAACCTTTTATTTCTTCCATTATTTAATAACCTCAGAAATAGTTCCTCCACCAAGACAAACTTCTCCATCATAAAATACACATTCTTGACCTGGAGTTGTTGCTTTAGCCTTATCAATATTAATTACTTCAATAGTATTTTTATCAATAAATCTTACATTTGCTTTAATATCTTTTTGTCTATATCTATATTTTACACTTAATTCTTTATATCCTTCAAAATATTCATTAGAAATCCAGTTAACATCTTTAACAATTGTTTTTGATGAATATAAATAGTCAGATTCTTCACCTTGTACAACGTATAATTCTCTTTTTTCAATTGATTTATCTACAACAAACCATGAACCTGTAGCATGATTTTTAAGACCACCAATACCTAATCCTTTTCTTTGTCCTAATGTATAATACATTACTCCATCATGTTTACCAACAACTTCATTATTTCTAATATCTACAATATTACCAGGTTTTGCAGGTAAATAATTTGATAAGAACTTTTGGAAATTTCTTTCACCAATAAAACAAATACCTGTTGAGTCTTTCTTCTCTGCAACTGGTAGTTCTAAATCTTTAGCAATTTGTCTTACTTCTGGTTTAGTTAAATGACCAATTGGGAATAACGAGTTATTTAACATATATTGATTTAATTGACATAAAAAATATGTTTGATCTTTATTATTGTCAACACCTCTAAGCATTACACTAGTACCATCTTCATTATGTTTTACTCTTGCATAATGACCAGTAGCAATATAATCTGCACCTTGTTCTTTTGCAAATTTTAAAAAGGCATCAAATTTAATATATTTATTACATAAAATATCTGGATTAGGAGTTCTACCATTTTTATATTCTTCTAAAAAGTATGTAAAAACATGATCCCAATATTCTTGAACAAAATCAACTCTTAATAATGGAATACCTAATTTATCTGCAACAGCTTTTGCATCATTATAATCTTTTTCTTGTGGACAAATATCATCTCCAATTGTAGGGTTGCCTAAAAAATCATTATTAGTATATGCATCCCAATTTCGCATAAAAGCACCAATAACTTCATGTCCTTCTTCTTTTAATAAATATGCAGCAACAGCACTATCTACTCCACCGCTTAATCCAATTACAACTTTAGCCATAAATTGAACTCACTATCCTTTCGTTAACAGATTAATTATATCAAAAATAATTATATATATAAAGATAAAAAAGTAAAGGAAAAATCCTTTACTTTAATAAACTTTTATATAATTCTATATATTCAACTGTTGATTTTTCCCAAGAGAAATCTTGTCCCATAGCATTTTTAACTAATAATTTATAATCATCAGTATTATAGAAACTTAATGCATAATTAACAGTATTATATAATTCATCACTAGAATAATTTTTAAAGCTAAATCCAGTACCTTCTTTAGTATATTCATTATAAGCTGTTACTGTATCTACAAGTCCACCAACTTCTCTTACAATTGGTAAAGATCCATATCTTAAAGCAATAAGTTGAGAAATTCCACATGGTTCAAATAATGAAGGCATTAAGAAATAATCACTTGCTGCATAAGCTAATTTTGCTAATGAAGCTTGATATCCAATAAATACGTACATTTTATTAGGATACTTAGTTTGTAAGTAAGATAATCTTTGTTCATATTCATAGTCACCAGAACCAACAACTAGTAATTGAACATTCTTTTCTAAAATTCTTTCAATAGATCCAAAGAAGATATCTAATCCTTTTTGCCATGTTAATCTACTTACCATAGCAATTAAAGGAATATTTTCATCTACAGGTAAGCCATATTTCTTTTGGAATTCAACTTTATTCTTTTTCTTATTGTTAATATTTCTTCTATCATATTGATAGAAAATATCTGTGTCAGTTTTTGGATTATTTTGTTCATAATCAATACCATTAACAATTCCATAAAAATCTTTATAACGATATGAGAAAATACTTTGTAATCCATAACCACCTTCAAATGAACATAAATCATTTTTATATGTTCTTGAAACAGTTGTAATTCTATCAGCATATACTAAACCTGCTTTTAAATAACTTAAACAATTATTAAATCTTAATTTACCATTTTCATATAAATCAAAATTCATCATGAATAATTTATCTAAGATTTCAGGTGGATAATTACCTTGATATGCTGGGTTATGTACAGTCATAATAAATTTGATATCTTGATAATATTCAAAGTTCTTATAATGTTCATGATATAAAACAGGAATCATACCTGTTTGCCAGTCATTACAATGAACAATATCAGGTCTTAATTGTAAATGTGATATTAATTCGATAAATGCAAAATCATAAAAAGCAAATCTTTCACCTTCATCAGCATAACCATAAACATTAGGTCTAGCAAAATATTTTTCATTATCAATGAAATAGAAAGTAACTCCTTTATATATATATTTAAAAATACCAGCATATTGTTTACCGTTTCCTAAATAAATATCAAAATGCTTTACGAATTCAAAATCTTTTCTAAATTTTTGAGGAATTGAAGAATAAAGAGGTAAAACAACACTTACATCTACACCTTTTTTAGCTAAACATATTGGTAGTTCACCACATACGTCAGCTAAACCGCCAGTCTTAACAAATGGAGTAGCTTCACTAGTCGCAAATAAAACTCTCATTATGCTACATCCTCCTGTCTAATTCCAATTGGATTTTCAATTGTACCTTCTAATTCCTTTGTATATTTAACAATTGCTTGTTTATCAATTATAACATTGTTAAGTTTAACATCAGAACAAACTTTTGCATTTGCTAAAATAATTGAGTTTTTAACAACAGCACCTTTTTCAATTACAACGCCACGACCAATAATTGAATTTTCTACTTCACCATCAATTCTTGAACCATTAGCAATAAAACAACTCTTTACATTAGCGTTCTTACCATAGATTACAGGTGGAGTATCATATGTTCTAGTATAAATTGGCCAATCATTTTTGAATAATGATGAATATTTATGATAATCTAGTAATTCTAAACTATTTCTTAAATAAGCACTTAATGAATCATATGCTTGTACATAGCCTTTATATTCATATCCATAAACTTTTAAATTATCTACATTTGCTCCAATTGCATCTCTTAATGAGAATAAAGGAGAAGTTGAATGAGCTTTTTCTAATAAACTTACGAATGTAGAATAATTAATAACATAAGTACATAAAGAAACTGCTACATTATCATTATCACCTTTATTAGGCTTAATATTAGTAATTCTATTATCTTCAATTTCAAATACAGATGAAGATAAGAATTCTGTTCTACCATTCTCATTTTGTTTATAAACACATGTAACATCTGCACCAGATTCAATGTGTTTATTAACTACTTCTTCATAATTAATTGTCATTACTAAATGAGCAGGTGCGATAACAATATATTTTTTTCTATTGTTTTCTTTAATAAACCATGAGTTTTCTAACAAGTTATTTACATCAGTGTTATAAAATGAATCATTTGCATATTTTTCATTATATAGTAAAGTAATACCGCCAGTCTTTGTATTAAATGCCCATGGATTCTTTAATCCTAAATGTCTAAATAATGAACGAGGTTTTTCTTTAATTAAAATACCAATCTTTTTAATACCAGAATTTGAAAAGTTTGATAAAGGAATATCAATAAAGCAATATCTACCAAGAATTTGTGTAGAAGCGATTGATCTAGTTTCTGTTAAGAAATCTAGATGTATATTATGATGTAAATCAACAATACCAATTACGTTACGCATCTTCTTTACCTCCTACATATCTTCTGCAATTAATGCAATTTTTTCAGGTTCTTTATTAACAACAACACCTTTAGAAATTTTAATATCATTATTAACAATTACACGTTTTACAACTGCATTTTCTTCTACAACTACACCTGGTAATAATACAGCATCTTCAACAACAGCACCTTTTAAGATAGTAACATCACCAAATACAACAGAGTGTTTAACTGTGCCTTCAATTCTACATCCTTGGTTAATCATTGAATCTTCAATTGTTGCTTCACTAGAAATAAATTGTGGACCACTATGAGTATCTTCAGAATATACCTTCCAATCTGAATCTTCACCATATAAGTCTAAATCTTTTGATTCTAATAAATCCATATTTGCTTGCCATAATGAATGAACTGTACCTACGTCTTTCCAGTATCCTTCAAATTTATATGCAAATAATTTACAATTGTCTCTAATCATTGCAGGGATAATATCTTTACCAAAGTCGTGTTCATCTCTTTTTACTTTTTCATCTTCAATTAAATATTTTTTTAATTTATCATAAGAGAAAATATAAATACCCATTGAAGCTAAATTAGATTTAGGATTCTTAGGTTTTTCTTCAAATTCATAAACACTACCATCTGGGTTTGTATTCATAATACCAAATCTAGGAGCTTCGTCCCATGGTACTTCTAAAACTGCAATTGTTAGATCAGCATTACTTGCCTTATGAGCATCTAACATTTTTTTATAATTCATTTTATAAATATGGTCAGCAGATAAAATTAAAACATATTCTGGATTATATTTATCCATAAAGTCAATATTTGAATAAATAGCATCAGCAGTACCATTGTACCAACTAAAGCCACTTTCTTTTTGACGAGGAGATAATAAAACTGCAGCAGAGTTATTTCCATCAAATCCCCATTTAGTACCTGCTCCAATATATTCGTTAATTTGAATAGATTCATATTGTGTCATAACACCAACAACATTAATCCCTGAATTTGTACAATTGCTTAACGCAAAATCAATAATACGGTATTTACCACCAAAATAAACAGCTGGTTTTGCAACTTTTTTTGTAAGTGATTCTAGTCTAGATCCTTTACCACCAGCTAATAGCATTGCTATAATTTCATTTTTCGCCATAATGTAAGCCCTTTCTTTATATATCTATTTATATTTTACAATTATATTGTAAAAAACACAAGTACATAACCATAAAATAAAGCAAAAAAAAGACCTGGCAACGTGCTACTCTCACTATGTCAGGCATAGCTACCATCGCCGCTGAGATGCTTAACTTCTGTGTTCGGTATGGGAACAGGTGTGCCATCTCGCTATAATCACCAAGTCTTTTT
>JAEIGA010009667.1_pt1 | contig 14604 bp, 24 predicted proteins | sample 9270691 | NCBI WGS metagenome assembly JAEIGA01 (sample SAMN17057246, study PRJNA624740) | gut metagenome | biome: biome; isolation source: fecal sample | host: Bos grunniens | place: China: Xizang | collected 2019 | reverse complement strand
AATTTTTTTTTCGGCACTGCATTTTACCTCCACTCCGTATCAATTAATTAGCATAAGAAACACAATAAAAAGACGGCCGTAAAATAATTGTGTAGAAATATGCTAGAAATTTATGGGAGGGGGATTTAAGGTTGTTTTTATCTTACGGCCGTATTTTTTTTTTCAACCTTATTCTGAACTCCCATCTCTAATTTCACGGAGTAAAGATTATGCAGTGGGAAATAAAAAAAAATACTAAACTTCTTGTCTAGTATTCTTCAAGAGTTCAGCCAGTTGTTCCTTTCTCTCTATTCTTTCATTATCTCTTCTTTTTAGCTCATTCATTATCTCGTTCGCCTTATCTTCCCCTAACTCTATCCATCCATTCATTAGGTCATCGCTCAAGTTGTAAGGGTCCTAATTAATCTCCTCCTTCTTGGCCTGACGTTGTATAAGTTTTTCTGGTCTTACTCTTTTATTACCTCTCACTTTATAATGTATCGACCACCAATCTGCGAAACCAAGACAGAAATAGAAATGAAAGATATGATATCTCTTCTTATGCTTCCACTTCTTAGACCATCCTACCTTCACTTGTTCTTTCTCCTATATCTAGCTTCAAGTTCAATCTCATAATCAGTCAAACAACCAAACTCATTCATTTTCTCTAACAAGTCCTCCTGATTCATCGGCAAATAATCAACCCACTTAATCTCTGGAGCTTCCTTTATGTAGAGTTTGGTTAAGGTAGAAAGGAAATCTCGCTCATTTTTCCAGTTATCACCTTTCAGGATTTCTAAGATTAATCCTCTCAATAAATCTTCAGGTGTCTTAGGTTTCCATCCCGGTTGCTCATTCCCGTTTATCTCTGGTTCCTCTGGCTTATTGTTAATCTTTTTAGTTGACTCCCTTCGATCTAACCAAAAATAGAGGGCACCTATTCCAATCGTTAACGCTACACCCACTACAATAATTCCTTTAGTTTTCATATGAGTAAATTATGTTAATTACGATAAATTTTCTTTAATTAGTTATTTTCACACTATTAAGGCATTCAAGGACTTATTAATGTGACAAAAAAGATATATTATAGATGGTGTGGAAATATTAAGTATGAAATTTATATAAGAACAGGACGAATACGGGAAATGCCAGATCTTAAGACAGAAATAGAGGAGATGGTTGTTATATATTTAATAGGGAGAAGGGTTAATGTAAATAAGAGAAGGAGAATGTGGAAATTTCTGTTTAACCCTCCTCAGAATTCCGTGATTGGTGTAGGAGAAACTTGGTGTTGGTTAAGCGATGATGAGAAAAAACATTATCTCGAACTTGACCAAAACGAACTTAATAAATTATTGGAGACTTATGATATTAATAAAATGCGGTTCTTATAATGAAGGAACTTATTGGGGAGTAATTGAAGGAGAGATTAATGGAGAATGGATTAAGCAAATATCGGGAGCAATAAAATCCTACCCTAACTTCTGGAATTGGACAAACGATACAAAGTAGGAGGAAAGATGATGGGGAGTGGGTAGATGTCAAGAAAGTTTATGATATGTATCCAACTATTGATCCCGAAGTTTTAGATTGGTTTGCTTCATTTCTACCGGCGAGAACAGAAAGAATAGATGAGATCAGATTTATAGAAATAAAGCATGAAGATAGTCTTTTATAATAGAGATGGTTATGATGTATGGTTGGAACGAATTGGAGAGGATAGTGACTGGTGGCAACTTAGAACAGATCAACCCTCTTTATTCAATTATATCAACTTAACTCTTGAAGATAACAATACAGACTCTATCTATGCAGTTGATCCTCCTGGTGGTCCTTTCATTTCAGTTGGTTCTAAGGTAGGGTTGGAAGAAATGGTAGTGGTTGAAATTAAAAATACAAGTTTAGGGATATTTTTAAAACTTGCTAAAACCTCCGCCTAAAAGCCTTATATATAGAATGATGACAAGTAAATATAATAGATTTACTAGAACAAAAATATCTAAAACATTGCTTTCGTCCCGGCCAATGTTAGAGAGTGTGAACAAGCGGAAAGAAGGGACGCGTGCAGGAGACGTGAAGTCGAAGGTTATGGCGGAGATCTATAGTTGTGGGGTTAAGCCGTCGTGTGTAGTGTGTACGTTAATAATGATCAAAGACTTGGGATATACTTCGGTAGACAAATCACTGAGGACTTGTGAGCATTTTGATACATCCATATATTTGCAGGATCGTCGAGAGCATGATGAAAGGAGGAGAAATATGGCTTAAGTTTTTCCTTAGGTTAACAAAATAAAAATAGGTAAAACCTTTATGGTAATACCTATTCTTTTTTATTTTTCTCCAAATACTTCCTTAAACCATTCTAGAGCTTCCTGTGGTGTTTCTGGCATCCCTTCTTCAGTTTGCCATCTCTTCATTTCCTCTGGATCATCCTCCCAAAATGGTTTACCTTTCCAGAAGAAATATGATGTTAGCTCTTTCTTGATAGTCTCTTTTCTTTGGTCGTCACACATTATCCAGTTTGTCCATTCCTCTAATAATTCCTTCTCAAATCCAAACTTCCCTTCCTTAATATTGGCTTGAACTTGTATAACATCTTCCAACTCGGTCTCATCAAATCCAGCTTCTATAATTTTCTGATGTAAGGAATCGGATAAGCCTGTAAGAATAAAATCACTAGTCCACATTCCAATCCAAGGGTCCAAGTAATCTACTAATGTCCCTTGATTTTGATATGCTGCTAAATAAATTAGTGCTTCCTCTTTAGATATAGAGTTCATGATTCTTTATGTATTTTATTGATTTAGGGCAGAGTATTCCTTTAAGTTTACCCCACTCTTTAGTTCGTATCCACTCTCTAACTTGGGTACTGCTAATCTTTTCGGTTTCTTGATCTTGAAATTTAAACTCAGTTTCTAGGATTTTAAAATTTCCTAAGATCCAACTACCCTCTTTCCATTGTTCGATTGTGCTGGTAGTATCTTTTCCTCCAATCAACCAAAATTCATAGTTCCTAGATCCATACCCCCTGATTATTTTTCTGAGTTGATCTACACTATAATATTTTCCATCGGTAGGGTCAGGATCAGTAACAACGGCTAAGACTCTGGCATTCTCAACCTTCTCTAATTCGTAATGAGCTATCCAGAATCTTTCATCGATGGGAACAGGCTGACGATCTTTCCAAGGATTCCAAACAGATGGCACAACCCAAACCTGATCTAACCCTTTCCCCAGAGCTTCAATCACCGCTTCCTTATGACCAACATGGAAAGGATCAAAACTCCCTAAGAAAATACCGACTTTTGCTTTATAGGTATCCATAATTATTCAACCTCCTTCCTAAGTTCTTTTAACACCGCATCTACAATCTTCACTGTATGTTTGGCTAGTTGCTCATAGAAAACATCATCTAGTATTTTTGATGTCCAGCCAGTATCACGTTCTAGCAGTCCTTGTAAAACTTGTCCCGCTAATTGTAATCTTTCATCCATACTCATCGTTAAATTTTTAATTTAGCTTTTAATTTTCGTATATAAGGATTAGAAACGCCGGGATACGTAAATTTTCAATTTACTTTAAAAACGCAAGATTAAATTTTATAGTTGGAGAATTCAAGGTTGGGTTTTAAAGACGGCCGTAAGATAAGAACAACCTTTTCTTTTTAACTATTTCTTTTACAGCATTTTTTCACACAAGATCTTCCACGGCCGTAATTTTTCTTGTGTTTCTTTATGCTGAAATTATTAATACTTGCGTAAAAACCCGGCGTGAAATCCTTATACATGTTACAGGTGATAGATCGCAATGTAACACTTAACAAAAGTTGAAGCCATTTATTTGAAGAGAGATTGTCCGAATTATTCAAGGGAGAGTAACGCGAGGATCATCTCTCTTTTTATTTTGTCCAAGTAAAAGTCCAAAACGCTGTTACTAAAGCCTCAACACCTTATTATAGAGAAAGGAGATTGGAGGAATAAAAGCCCTGATCTCCTTGTTAAAACGAAATGAAAAAACATAAATTAAAATTATGGGAAAAGAAAAAATAGATGATGGACATATCTCATTACAGAAATTCCCCGAGTCAGTACGAAAGCATGTAGGACTTTTCTTAGGGTCTAATCTTAAAGATGGTGCAGAAACCGCGTTAAGAGAAATTATAGATAATGCAAGCGACGAGGTGGGATCTGGTCATGGTGATACTGTCCATGTAAGTAATGATTTTAATGGATTTTGTTATGTAGCAGATAACAGTGATCGAGGAATTCCAATCAGAATTTCGGTAGATGATCCAAGCAAAACTGAAGCACTTCTGGCTATTACGGAACTTCATTCTTCTAGCAAATTTACAGTTGGAGAGATTGGACGAGTAGGAACGCATGGAGTGGGAGGTGCCTGTACTCAAGCATGTAGTACTCAATTCTACATGTTGGTGAGAGTAGGGGAACATAATTATAAAGGATCAATTCCAGAAGTTGAGGAAGCCTGGAAGTCTGTAGGACCAAGACAAAAGAATGAGTTATATTATATTATAGCTTGTGAAAAAGGATATAAAGTTTTTGAAGGATGTATGTTACTTAAGGATATTGAGAAACGTATGTTCAAAGGGATAAAGAAATTTATTTCTATTCCTAGAGGAATGACAACTCTAATATTCTTTAAGCTTGATCCTGAAGTTTTTGAAGAAGGACTGAAACCTGAAATCCCATACATCAACCTAAACTATTTCTTACTGATCCAACAGAGATTTTTTGGAAGAAAGAAGATAAAAGTTATAGTGGATGGAGAAGATCTTAAGTGTAATTTTAAGCCTTTCAAGTTCGAGATTGCTACAACGATTAAGCCAAAGGATGAAAATAGCCCAAACAAAGAAGTCGGTGTTTACTTGACTTTTGAAGTTAACGAAGACTTATCAAAAGCAGATAAAGATATATTCGCTTCTGTAAATGGTCTTAATTGTCCTGCCGGTTTTCATGTTAACTTAGCAAAATCTATATTCAAAGCCGCTTTAAGATCACAATATAAGGTGACACATGATCTTGCTCTAGAAGGCCTTAAGTTTGGAATCATCGTACTCTCGAATAGTAACATATACAATTCGCAGACAAAAGAGAACCTAAAATCTATTGAGAAGGTTAAACTAGATGATTTTAATCCTGTTGTAAAAGAGGTAGAGAAAGTCTTTAGAAAAAATTCTGATTATTGGGACCTTCATGTTAAAAAACTAAATGAACTTTGGGATTCACGTCGTAATATTGGAGCCATTGAAAAAGCTGAAAGAATGATGTCAGCGGCTTCAGGGACTGGATTCTATAAGAACAGAAGTAACTTGATTGAAGGATTTAGTGATGCTACCCTAAAAGATAGATGGCAATGTTCACTCCATATCGTAGAGGGACTTTCGCCGAGTGGGTCTTTGAAGTCCGGCAGAAGAACAATAAACGGAGGACTTAAGGAGGCGGTGTTTTCGCTTAAAGGTAAAGTACTTAATGTAAGCGAAGTTGATATTAATAGAGCTCTTGAAAACAAAGAAATATCATCATTATTCCAAGTTTTAGGAGTTGGAATTGAAGATAAAAATGTAACAACTGGAGCTAAATCGTATGAAGAGGCTCATGAAAGGTTGATGAAATATTCAAGGTATGGCCGCATAGTGATATGTTGTGATGCCGACGCGGATTGACTTATTTGTTTAGTCCGAGATTATAGTGATATAATCTAAAGAATCGTGTTGTTGCTGGAAACTTTCGTTAGGTTTTAGACACTTATATCATGGCTAGTATATAAGTAACAGTTCTAAAAATAGAAACAATCAGCATACAGATGAAATTAGCTTAATAATTATTAGTAAAATGATTATAGATAATAATTATACACAGGAGGAACTTGAAAGATTATTTCTTCCTCATAGGGAAGGGGTAGATCCAGGTTCTTATCGTGTAGGAAAAATAAACGATAAATTATTTGTCTGGAATCCAGATAATAATTATTTGATGGAATACTATTTTGATGATCAACCTGATAAAGAATTATTTGATGTAAGTGAATATTTCAAATTTAAAGATGGTAAGATCATAGAAAAAGCATATTATATTAGAAGAGATGGAACTCTGTATAGCAAACAGTCAAAAAGAAATTTGACAATACATAAAGAGACTTACCCATGTTATGGATTAAATTATATTGGTACAGGAAGAAAAGGACATAGTAAAAGAGCAATGATTCATTTAATTCTTGCGAAAATTTTTATACCAAACTTTAATCCAGAAGATAACATTATTGTAGATCATATTGATCATAATAAATATAATTATTTATTAAATAATTTGAGGTGGGTAACCATATCAGATAATGCAAAAAATTCTAAACCTAGATCCATAAACAGATTTAAGGAAAGAGTTTATGAGGCGTATGAAGATAGAAATCATACAAAAATAAAATATACAATAACAGAATCAGAAGCATTAGAAAGAGGATATAAACCAATATTTTTAAATGACGTTTCCGAGCCAGGAAGAGTAAATAAAAATAAAAAATTTATATATGCTTATGGAAGTTATTGGATGTCTATGAGTAAATTAGTATTTGATTATTTTGCGTCTTTTGGATACACGTCTGTAAAATCTATATTTGAAGATCCTTTATGGAAACCGTGTTATATTCCTGGTATTTTATGCCATCCATTAGGTGTCATAAAATGGACTGGGAATTATAATAATAAGTTTAGTATAGGAAGTAGTAGGACAAATGACAGTCCTGGTGATAAATACAATACTGTATCTATACAGGGGAAAAGTTATAGTATACATAGGAATAGCATCTACATTCCTTAATAATGGAAATCCAATTAAAAAAGGACTTGAAGTGGATCATATATCTACAGATGCTACAGATAATAGAGTTTCTAATCTTAGGATTGTAACACATAAGGAAAACATGAATAATACAAAAACACAAAAGGCCCTTTCTAATAGGGTTGTAATAGACCCAGAAGGAAGAGAATTTATGTCAGTTTCTGAATGTAGTAGATATTATAATGTTAGTCGAGGATTAATATACTTAAGGATTAAAGATCCAAATACTAATTTCAAATTTAAAGAATATTAAAATCTAGCCAAAACATAAGCTAATTTTATCTGTGTCAACGACTATCCTGAAAGGGAGTAGAGCAAAAGTTTGCTCGAAAGACACGACATCTCATAGCTAGAGATGAAAATATAGTCTGAGCTGTATGGAGACATACAGGAGTTCATGAAAGAAATTTCTGAGAACCGAGGAGGATTAACGACCTTCCTTGAACAAACTGGGTGGACATATAATAGCACTGTTATTGTATGTTATAAGTAAGTTTGCGAAATTTTTGGTCGAGCATGGTATGGTGTACATCAGTGTAAGCCCGTTGTTCGAACAGAATGGAAAATTTTATTACCCTGGGGATCCAACAGATTCAAATGGAGTGCCACTTGGAATAGATACTACCAAAAAATTCAGGCGCTTCAAAGGTTAAACATATTAGACCTAACATATAGAAATATATGTTGTATAATCTCATTAATAGCTGGAAACTCCTGCTAGGTGAAGAGTACCAAAGTGTAACAATCTCTTCAATAGGGACAATCAGCAGCCGAGTCTTAGTCTAAATTGATTAAGGGTGCTTCAACGACTATCTCGAAAGAGAGTAGGATGACAAGTCTTATGGTCATTCGAAAGATGAGAAACCTGATCGTTTAATACGAAGGTTAAAATATAGTCTGGACACTATGGAAACGTGGTGGAGTGTTAAAGCTCGTATTAGGAATAGACGACCTAATATAAACATAACGTAGGATCGATCCCCAAAGAAATGATTTATGATATATTCTTCAACCCTAAGACAAGAAAATTGATACAAGTTACTCCGGAAGGAATAGACTATGCAATGTCTTTAACTGAGAATATTGATGTAAGAAAAAAATTAATGACGGATGCAGGTATTCTTAGTAATCCCTACAACGTATAAAAAGAAATAGTTATGCCAAGAAAGAAAAAGATTGATTTAACTGAGAAAGAATTACCGTTAGCTACATCGGAACAAATCAAACAAGTACCAATTAGTGAAGTAGTTGCGGAAGCTTATCTTGAAGCTGGTGCTTATATAAATTGTCATAGACATTTAGCAGATCTAGATGGATTTAAAGTTTCTTATAAAAGACTAATTTATACGGCACTATCACAGTTTAGTCACTCCAGTTTCCACCATACTAATACGGTGATTTCTGCGGTTGCTATGCTTCATCCTCATAACATTTTGAGCCTAAATGACGTAGTAGCAGTTCTCTCGAAAAGTGGTGTATTTGAAACTGAGGGGTCTATGGGATATACTCAGATAGATGGTGTGGTAAATCCCCCGGCAAATGAACGATATACTTATTGTAAAATATCGAATCTTTACTGGGAGATTATGGGGGATCTTATAAAAGAGGTTCCTATGGTAGAAAGCCCTAATAACAATTTAGAGCCTGCTTTCTTACCCCTGCCAACCCCAGCTGGACTCTCACTAAAAAGTTTGTCGAGTGGTCTAGGCGTATCAATAAGTATGATATATCCAAACTTTAGCCCTTGGTCTTTGTATCAAGCTTACAAACATAATAATCCAAACCTTCTTGAACCAAATGTTGATCTGATTCTTGATAAAAAGAATTCAGAGTTAGATAAGCTTTGGAAATTAGGTCAGGGTAGAGTTGTATATGCTTATAAAATTTCAAGATATACAAATCCTGAAACTGGATTAGAGGGAATCTTGTTTGAGACTAAGGATGGAACTGAGATATTTACACCAAAACTTAAGCCTCTCAGAAAACTTGAAGAGGATGGTAAAATCTTTATTGAGGATATTACAGATTACGAGTCATGTAAAATGGTAGTATATCGAATTCCGGGAGCAAGAGGTATAACCATAGAAGATGTTGAGGCTCTGTGTAGAAAGTGTTGTTTCAATGCTACCAACTATAATCTTAATGTCACTAATGGGACTACGGCCTTTCGTATCCCGCTTTACGCATGGATCGATTTTACATACAAGCGTTATATCGACCTAGTAACGAAGGCTAATCAAAGGAAGATCAAGAAGACGGAATTTGATATTGCCGTTTTTGAAGCCATCCCGATTGTAGCGAATTATATATTGAACATAAATCCTAAGGCAACAGATAAAGAGTTGGTGACAAAGTTGGGGATGCCAGAAGAGATTATTTCGACGGTCCTTGGAAAGCCAATATCATACCTTAGGAAAAATTCAGATACGACAGGTAAGGTAAAGGAACTGAAAGCTCGTCTGAAGGAGTTGAAAAAGTTTAATCCAATCACCTATACTGAAGAAATCATTAAACGATTATAGCATGGAAAAACAGAAAAAATGTAGATATCAGATTTGTTTTCGAGGGGAGACGGAGGATGCGTTTCCTGTCGATTGGGATAAGTTGAACGAAGATATTTTTGATAATATCCTCCCTGAATATATTTATAATGTAGTCTCTCTGAGTAAGGAGGGACATCTGGGAGTAAAAAGTGTAGTATATTTTCGGCCTGTCAAGAGATTCGAGAAGCATATAATTCCGATCAAGGCAGCCGGTAACATTATATTCGGTGTATAAAGACGTGGTACATTTTAATGGTCTCGATTCTATAATTGAGTCTATCTACCTTGAGGATCGTTTAGGGAGTAGGATTGGGGATTGTAATGTTTTTGTGAACCCGGAGAACATTAAGTATCTGGTTGGCAAATTAGTGATCATTAATTCCTTATCCTACCCTCCCGAGAATATTCAAGAGTTGGTAGATAATGGTAACAAAGTAGTATCTCGTGTAAAAACCGGTATTGAGGGAGTTCTTCTTCAGCCTTACATAATTAGGGTATCAGAAGGAATTGTCTATAATGGAAGAACGGTTAAGGGTAGGAAGACGGAGGATGAGATTTTGCAAGATTATTGTTTATTCCCCGATTCAGTCCTCTATTTTCCTAAGCTTGATCTCTCTTGTTATGATGTTATGGATACTGGAGGAAATCTTACGGCTATTGGTTGGGCATTACATCAGGTAGGGGTTAAAATACGAGATGGTCTTACTTTCCCTCACCTCGACTTAATAAAACTGGGAAAAGTTATTGGATGATAGTGACCTTTTAGGGAACGGTGAAATCCTTATACTTGTAATGATGGAGAAACATTACAAAGTGAGAAGAAGAAAATCAAAAATATTAAAGATGATGTTGAAAAGGAGAAGACATTATCGAAGTAAAAGAATTGGTGGAGGTCTAGGATTATGGAAAATAATGTTAGGCTTTGGATTCTGTGTTTAGGATTCAGTCTGCCATTTCTTTTTCTTCTCACACCGTTTTCTCCACTCCGTAATTTTAAACTAGCATAAAAACACAAAGATTAAAGACGGCCGTAAAAATTAATTGTGTAAAAAAATGCTAGGAATTTGTGGGAGGAGATTTAAGGTTGAAAAATTACGGCCGTCTAAAAATCCAACCTTACTATAACTCCCAATTATATTATTACGGAGTTTTATAATTACGGTGTTTTCCTTAATAGTGTACGTAATATTTAAATGATATTACTTGAATGTATATAACAGAATATTGGACGATTAACAAGAATACGAAGGTAGCTGTAAGGGGAGTGGTGATGTACAGAGAGAAGCGTGATCTATCCGAGAAAAGGAAGGGAAAGGTTATGGCGATTTTTGTGTGTTATCGTGCGTTCCCTAAAAGATCACAGAGGAGGGAAATGTGGAAAAAGTTGTGTTGGTCAGAGCTTAAAAATATCTACGTTGACTTTGCCTCCTATTATCTCAAAAATGGTCTGGTAAGTCTGGGCAAATCTGATCGGCATGTCTTCGGTTTTGAGGTTAGAGCATTACGGAGAAGACTAGGACCAAATCAGAAGAAGTTATTTGACTCATTTTATTACGAGAAGAAGAATGAATTTTCTAATGTTAAAATATATAACTATGAAAGCAAAAGACTTAATAATCGAGTTGAAGAAAGATCCTGAAGCAGAGGTATGGTGTGGCGCTTGGAATGGTTATGTGTCGACTTATGCTGTAGTGGATCATATCTTCAAGTTTAGGTATGGAGCGGTTTCGAATGACTTTTTTGGTACTCCCGGAAGAATGGATAAGCGACTATTCGAGCCTGGAACCAAAGATGAGGATGAAATTTTCTATGTTGGGTCTGAGTTTGGAAGAGTACCAAATCCTGAGGTAGATTTTGGGGATGATAATATTGATTATGAAATTTCCAAGATTAATGGTCCAGAAGGTGATCCTTGTTTAGTGTGGAAGTTGTCAGGATTTGGGAGTGAAGATGGGAAGCTCTGGAAGAAAGAAGGGGATGGTTGGGAAGTTACGTATAGAATGGATGACCAAACCTTAGATGCCAATAATTTCAGGGAGTCACGAAGATTTGTAGGAAAAGTTGAGGGAATTGAAACTCTGCGAAATATAATAGAGATTCTTAAAATTGACTTGCAGATATGGACATGATATTTATTAGACAAGACGGAAATTTTCTAGGCCATGAAATAATTGAGGAACTAGAAAAGAGAGGTGGAAAAAATATTTATGGTTTATCTAGAAATACAAGCGGAAAACTTTATACGCTTTCTCCAGACTCTTACATAATAGAAGTTGATACCTGTCCTTGGAATTATGGAGAGGCTGGGAAAATCTATGGTGAAGTTGTAGAAGTACAGCCTAGGATTATATTTTCAAAAAATAAATTACTTATTGTTGACTATGAAACAGAAGGATAAAGAATTATTATTGAAAGACCTTAGTGCGAGATTACCTTATCATGTTGTTGTAAGTACTGGGGAAGATAATCTAGAGCTTGTTAAGGTTGATATCTTGAATGAAATAGTTTATCTATTTAGTGAATCGTTCCTAGAATTTGATGTCTCTGAAATTAAGCCATATCTCCGCCCTCTTTCTAGCATGACCAAAGAGGAAGTGGATGGATTCTTTGCCGCTGGTAATAAAGATATGGATATACTTGAGAATGCATTATCTCACGAACCAATTATTACTTTTGGAAGTAAAATCCATCATGGAGGAATAACATATAATGAAGTAGATTATCTTCTTGCACACCATTTCGATTTCCGCGGTTTGATTCCTCTTGGCCTAGCGTTGGAAGCACCAAAAGGAATGTACTAGAAGAATAAAAAAGAGAAGGATAACATTAATGTTTCCTTCTTTTCTTTTTCTTAACTTCCCTAAATATATCTTTGGTTATATTAGGAAATTTCTTTGCGATTATGTCCTTATCAAATCCATATAACATTTCTTTCTTCTCTCCAACCTCCGTAACCTTGAAAGCATCATTAAAGATTGTTTTCTTCAGATATCTGGCGGCATAAGAATAAGAGTGAGGATCATATAGTAACCATCTTTTTATTTTCATCGGCACTGTCCACTTCCTCTTCACTCCACTACATTCTAACGTTCCTAAGATATGCAGTACTGGATTTTCGGATTTGGCAGTTTCGAATAGAAAGATACCAACTCTAACATGATTTTCTCCTTTATACTTCACTATCGCTGCCTGCCAATACATAATATTTTATTTATCTTAAATCCCATCTTAACTCGAGTTTCTTCATCTTGAGTAAATTTTTTTATTCAAAGATATAAATTGAATAAAATTTTTATAATTCGAATTGGTATATAAAGATCCAAAATATTCTCCTCCGTGTATTTTTAGAATTCTTGTTTTTGGTCTTACTTTCTTATTTATTTTTCCCGACCTAATAACTCTAAAAAACCCTCTACAATCTCCAACGTTTGAATCATAAGTTAAAAGATATTCATGTACAATAAAACCTATTAAGATTGTTCCATTATCATAAGTACATGTCCACTCACTGTAATACATCTCTCCAGTATATTCTTTTCAGTTTGGCTACTACATCAATATTTGGAGTTACACAGGGATTGTCCAGGCGAGTTTCCCACACTATATCTGGATAACAGTCTAAGATATACCGTACGATTCCTTGGCTTCTCGATTGTCCAGCTCTACAATGAATCCAAAAGTCCTTCCCGATATTGGCTTTCACAAACTTCACTATCTCTTCCGCCTGTTCTTCCTGTAATCCATAAAATACATGACCTTTCCATTCACGAGAGTCACAGGGGAGATCATCAAAAGCCAAATTTAGTACGGTGGGATGAGACTGTGAAAAATAGTGTGTCTCTTCCTCGCCTAGATAATATTCCTGACATTCTTTACTCCCAATGATTGAAATGAAAGCTATATCTGAAGGAAGGTTTGTATCACTCCATCCATTACGTTCACACTCATTATCAAACTCGCAGTGACTAAAACACCATAGATTCCTTGTCATAGTCTTCTCTTTCTTATATAAATCCAAATCTTACGTCTTCCAGTATTCATCTTTATATATCAGACCGTTTGGAATTTTTGATCTGGATTTTATAACCGGGAGAATAAAGGAAGCACTAATCTCTTGTTCAAACCACACTCCCATTCTCATCTCTTCATCCAATATCACAACTCCTTCATTATAGAATTCAAGATTGGCAAAACACGAGATAGGAATTTTGGTTAGTGTTCTCCTTCTCTTATTTCCCCTTCTCTTTACACAATTAGTATAAAGTCTAGTATACCATTTCCCATATTGAACTAAGAAAAATTTATTATTAGCTATCATGGTTTCTCCCGGCTCTATCCCAATATTACTAAGAGGAATGTAGATATGGAAGAAGCCTGGAGTATATTGATAAATCCTACACTTCAAGACTCCTCCGATATCCAACATAAAAGTTCATCTTCTTTTGGTTCGTCGTAAAAATTTCTAAACCTAATTCCACTATATTCTTTACTATACATCATTAATAAGGTTTTGAATTCGTCTATCTCAGGGTTATCCTCCAAGTTTACCACCGCTATATAGACAAATCCCTTACTCCCTAAAACGGCCTCTACACAGCGAAGGATAATACGTGTGGGAGTCAAGAGGTGAAGATTTCCCGGTGTGATAATATATAGGAAAGTATCAGCACGTTCCTCATTTTCCGTCTTGTAAATCTTTCCCTTCCTTGCTCCTTTGTCGGGTAATTCTTTAAGGCTGGAAAACTCAAAATCGGTAGACCAAATTTTAGAGGGCTTGGGAATTAGATCGAATCTTATATTATCACCACTAATTTCTTCTAAGCACACATAAATTTTTTCCTCACTAATATCTGGAAATAGAACTTTATCTGCTACAATCGATACTACATGAGAATCGTTTATATCCAAGGCGCGAAAAATGCCATCTTGTATAAGCTTGCAATATTACTAATCATAATACTTAGACTATATCTTTCATTTTATACTCTAATACATATAAAACTTGCCTGTACATAGTCGTTGAATTTAAGACACAAGATCCTAAACTGCTGATTCCTTTTCTCTAAGGTTCCAGCAATACTCAGGCTAATTTCCCAAACAGAGAACATTATCTAAATCACGTTGGCAAAAACCGCTCTTGAAGACAACTTTAATAGTCATCTTGAACAACGTATCTTTATTTACCCAAGGATGGTTTACAGGGACATTTAATCTTTCTACCTGTT
>JAEIGA010009666.1_pt1 | contig 14604 bp, 9 predicted proteins | sample 9270691 | NCBI WGS metagenome assembly JAEIGA01 (sample SAMN17057246, study PRJNA624740) | gut metagenome | biome: biome; isolation source: fecal sample | host: Bos grunniens | place: China: Xizang | collected 2019 | reverse complement strand
GGAGGAATTAAAAGGTATTGATAATAAATGTCCTGTTTGTCAATCAGATATTGATGAAGATACAAAAGCAGGATTAATCATGCAATATACTGGGGATATTGAAGAAAATAATCAGTTAATCTCTGAATATGAAAATGATGTTAAGTCTCTCACTGAAGATAAGGAAAGCTTTGAAAGTAAACATGAAGACTTGCTTGACCTTTCAAAAAATATTATTGAATATAAGCAAAAATTCTATCATTTGCAAAATGAAATAGTTAAATTGAATAGGATAGATGAAAGTTTAGAATCTAAAGAACTTATCAGCAATAGGCTTGGTGAGATTATTTTAGTCATTGCTAATAAAAAATCAGATCGTGAATCTTACAGAGAGTCTTATGATTTGTACAATCAGGCTAAAGGTGCTTTAGATGTTTTAGGTGATGAAACTAAAGTTCAATATGAGCTAAATAAGGTTACTAATGAAATTGATATTAATGTTGCCAATATTAAATTAGCAATTGAACAAGATCCTCACTTGAGTGGTGATATTAGTGTTTCTGAGCTTCAGAATCGTATTTCCGATTTAAAAGCTAAAAATGAAGAATTTAATCAGCTTAAGGGTTTTGTTCAAAATAAGAATTCCTATTTGTCTCAACTTGACACAGTCAAAGAGGACATAGGCATGTCAAACAATCAAATTGACATCACTAAAAACAAGATTGAAGCTTCTATATATGATAAAGAGAAATATGAACAGATTATTTACCAAGCAGAGCTTTATGAAAGAAGACATGCTACTTTCAGCGATGAACTTTCTGAAATTAAAGGAAGGGCACGTGAGACTATTGCATATGTTAAAGAATTAACTGAAAAAATTGACATGGCCAATAAATTCCAACAGCAATATGATGATATTTCAGATTATATCAATTTATTAAGCCACATCAGAAATCTATACAGTAAAAATGGTATTCAAAAAGATTTAAGGAATATTTCAAGACCTTTAATACAGAAATATACCAAAGATTTCTTCAGTGAATTTAACTTCAACTACTCTGATTTGACTCTTAATGATGAATATGAAGTGACTGTATACGGTCCTGAAGGTGAATCATCATTGAGCATGGTCAGTGGTGGTGAAAAAATAGCTATTGCATTAGCTTTACGCCTAGGTATTACTCAAGCTATGTCTAATGGTGAATTGGACACTATTTTACTTGATGAGCCTACAATTCATTTGGATAGTGCAAGAAGACACGAGCTTATTAATTTATTAAAGGATATGTCCTTGCTTCCTCAAATGATTATTGTAACTCACGAACCGCAACTTGAAAATGCTGCGGATAATCTAATAAAAGTAGAAAAGGAAAATGGAATTTCAAAAGTAATAATGTAATTACATTATTCTTTTTATTTTTTTTACATAGTTTCCTGTGCATCTTTAATTGCATCAATGATGCAGTTCGCATTCCAGCCAACAATGGTGGCCGCTTTTTCTTCCAATACTTCAGGAACTTCTTCAAGCCCCATTGGCCTTACTAGAACTATAGGGATTTCATATTCTTCAGCGGCTTTTAATAAAACTTCAAATAATTCTTTATTGTCCTTATAAAGGCCGGCAAGAAAGATGATTCTATCGATTTTTTGGTAAAATGACTCTCCTGCAGCGGCATATGATCCGGATATTGATTCTTTCCATAAGAAATCCACTTTGGAGTATAGTTTTTCAGTAAATTGACCATATTCATTATTTTGATCAATTCCATTAGTAATGAGTAAATTGTAAATTTTATCGTCTCTTTCGTCTTCAAACATTTTCTCACCTTGCTTTTATTTTTAATATTATTATATAAAACTATTTTTGCATAATCTTTATTACTTATTAAGATAGTAATTTTAATATAGTGATTGTTTTAAGGAATTATTTTTTATGAAAGCAGCAGTAATTGGATTAGGTGTAGAAGGAAAAAAAGCGGTAAACTCTCTTTTAAAGCATGGATGGGAGGTTTATGCAACTGATTTGAATATCAATGTCGATTTGTCAGGTTTGGATTTGCCAATGTTATCACTTGATATCATTGATGAGAAACAAACCGTTTCCATAGTTGGGGAAAAAATAACTGTTGATTTGGGATTTACTAATCCTTATGCAGTTGAACAATGTGATGCAGTTGCAATTAGCCCAAGCATGTATGGTGGAGCATTTGCTACAAAATTATTGGAAAATGGACAATTATTGAGTGATGTTGTATCTAAACACAAAGATATTTTCACAATTGGAATAACAGGAACTAATGGAAAAACTACCACTGTGCACATGATAAAAGAAATCTTGGAAAATGCCGGCAAAAAGGTTTTAGTCGGCGGCAATGGTGGTGGGGGATTCTCAGGTTATTATGATTTAATTCTTGAGGCTAATGATAGTGATTGTGACATATTGCTTGTTGAAGTGTGTGACATGACTCTTGATTTTTGCAGATATTGTTTTGATTTTGACATGATTGGCCTTACTAATATAGGCAATGACCATATGGATGTTCACAAAACCATTGCAAATTATAAGAATTCGTTAGTAAGATTTTTTTCAAATAAAACTATATTCACTGCTTTCAATCAGGATTTCAATTCGGATTTTAAAGAAGCTGCGGCTAAAACAATTCCTTATTTTGAATATCAAGATGATCTTAAACTATTCGGCAAGTTTAATTTGCTTAATGCAGGCCTCGCAACTGCGATTACAAAAGAACTTAAAGTACCTAAAGATGTTATCAGGTCAACTCTTGCGGAGTTTAACGCAGTTGAAGGTCGTTTGGATGTATATAAAATTAATGATGCATCCGTTTATATTGGAAAAACTGATAATTCAGATGCTTTAGCTTCTGTTTTATCTGAAAAAGATTTTTATGCAATATTTATTGGAACACCTCGCCATAATGAGATACATAGATTGGATATTTTGGATGTTGCTGCAAAGTATAACCCTGAGGTAATAGTTCTCTTCCCTGGTTTGGATGATACGTTAGATATTGCAATTTACAGGTTAAACTCATTAGGTTATATGGGTAACATTATCACTGTTCATTCGCTTGATGAGATTATTGAATTAGTTGCAGAATATTCTCATGAGGAGGCTATTCTGATAGGTGGTAATGGTCAAGACAAAATTATTGAAATTCAAGAAAGAATTAAATTAATTTCACAAAATTTATTATAATATGATAATGTTTTTATATTAGATTAATAAAAATTATACTTAATATTGTATGGGTGTATAAAATGAGTAAAAGTTGGAGAAAGATTTCTATCACTATATTTATAGCGTTATTATTTTTATGTATACTATTTGTTGCATTTAGTTTTGTCAATGGCTCTCCATATACTGCTCAATCCATTTCAGATGAATATGACCTTCCTATTGGTCAATCCATGTTTGAAAATCAATCTATTTTAGGTAAAAATAATCCAATTGAACTTCCATTAATTTCTAATGGTGGATTCTTGTTGCATCAATTGGCGGCATTGGATATTCAAGGTATTGTAATGTCCCTGTCTACCGGTATTGTGCCGTTTGATTTTTCCACTATTTCTAGTGAAGGTATAGACTCTTATGGTAATGTTGTTGATATTGAAGGGCCAGGTTATTTGACTTTTGAAGGGGATAAATTAGCTGTTAAAGGACCTGATCATTATGTATGGGGATACAGTGCTCCATATAAATGGTTGGAGAAAACAGAAAAAGGTGTTGATGTTGTGGAAAATGGTACTGTAGTTAAATCTGTACCTGCGGATGAGATTAAAAATCTAAATTACAGCAATGATTATTATAATAATGAAACACTTAGAAGCTGGTACAACTATGATGCCCAAGTTGGTTCAACATTTACATTAGAGAAAGGAATGTCTGGATTTTCTGATGGAAGAAATAATATTAGTTCCGCTGATGTTCCATTGATTTTTGGTCAAGATGTTGTGGATTATGCAGCTGAATATCCTACAGGTTCTCCAATTCTTTTGTACTCTGGAAATTACACACCTCAAGCTGGTGAAGTTTATGGTACTACTTTAGGTTCCCACCCTGAATATGGTGATGGACTTAGAGAAATCAATACAATACAATTTGTTGAAGCATGGAACGGAACTATTATCCCACCTAATTCCACTTCCAGTGGTAAAGATTATGTCTACTTCGAATCAGCTTCTGATGCAGAAGCTCCAGGAGGAAGTGCGGCACATGGTGTATGTCCACCGGCAAGAGCTTTAAGAGCTGCAGTTACAGCAGAAGGATTTGATTTACCTGTTGGTATGAGTTGGGACGAAAATGCAGTTATGTTCGGATTCAATCCAGCAAATGATATTACTGTTACCAATAACCATGATTATCCTGTAAAGTTAATTATGTGGACTGAAGGATCAGGTACTGGTATGGGTATCTACTGTCAAGTTATAAGATATATTCCAAATGAGTGAATATAATCTTTTTTTCTTTTTTTTTATGAAAATTTCAACTATTATTACTGCAGCTGGAAAAAACTCCAGAATGAGAAAAGATCAGATTTCTCGAAACATTGAATTAAAAAACAAACTAATTTTGCCTTTTAAGGATAAAACTGTCATAGAGACTACTATAGACAATGCTTTATCTGCGAATGTAGATGAATGTATTGTGGTGCTTGGCCATTATGCAAGTGAAATAAAAGAAGCTATATTTGATAATTATAAAGGTCATGTTAAATTTATTATTAACAATCCAGTTGATGTAGGTTTATCAGTATCACTTTACAATGGTCTTTCGAATGTCAGTTCCGATTTTGCATTATGCATTACAGCTGACCAGCCGACCGTATCGACTGAAACTTTCAATAAAATGATTGATGTAATTGGAAAATGTGATAATCCCTACAGAGCAATATCCATTTTAAGGAGAAGAAAAACAGGCATATTGGATACTGCTGAAGGATTAGGGATGCCTTTTGTAGCACCGCGTATTAATTTAATGAAATATTTGGAAAATGAAGATGATAATCTAAATCCTATTTTAAGAAAGATTTTTGCTGATGGCTATACTTTTTATGGTGTAAAAGAAAAAAATGAAAAAGAGTTATTAAATATTAACTATTATGATGATTATTTAAAACTCTTAGATTGATTCTAAACCTGAAATAACTTCTTCGATTTTAGCTTTGCTAATACCTACGGTCATTTCATTGTCTTTAATGTCAGCTGCTTTTCTAGATCCATCACAACCTAAAGTGAAGTTAACTCCTTCTGAAATGTAAGGGTTTGCAAATGCATCTCCGCATAATGATTGAATTCCTGCAAATGAAGGTTCGATTTTTTCACCGGTTTTGTAAACGATACTTTGAGCAAGTTTCATTCCGCCAACAGGTTCTGTGATTACTTGAATAACATCTGCTTCAAAATCAGCTTCGTCTAAAGGAGCATAAATCATTCCCCAGTTAATGTCTTTAATTATTGAAAGTTTGCTGGTTAAATTTTTAGCAGTTTCCAAATCTTGGAATCTGCCTAATGAGAAATATTTTTCACCATTAGCCAATTTTTCAGGCATTTCTCTAAGTCCTATAGCTCCTGCTCCACCTAAACACATTTGTTCTTCAATTGTGGAGTAGAATTTAGCTCCTAAAGATGCTTTCCTAACCATTTCACAATGTCTGATTTTTTCATCAATCAAGTCAAAACCTTCTGGAAGGTCATCTTCGGTTTTGATTAATTTCATTGCAACTGGCTTTGCATCAAGTTTGATTTTACTTTCAATTATTTCGCAGTATTTTTTGTTTGTTTCTAAATTAGTCATAAAATCGCCTATTATTATATTGTTCTATGGAATTTTAAAGTCTTTTGTTTTAACACTGTTATTTTTACAAAAAGTCCTAAAATCGCAAGCACTGCAGGTTCTTTCGTCAGAATCTGCTTTCCAAGCCTCTTGAATTTTACACCCTTTCATTTCTTTAATCAATGAGTTTTCAATATTCGCAACAACATTATCGAATTTTAAAAGGGCATTGACTTGCTCTTCTTCATCAACATTGATGATTCTAATTGATCGGTCTATCTTAAAATCATCGCTTAAATCAGGAGCTTTATCTTCCTCTTCCCATTTATTGATTAAGTCAACATCACTTTGATATTCTTTTCCAACGTCTGTTAAATCATTGTTTATTTCATCTTTTATCAGAACCAAGTCTTCTTTTGAAGGAACGAGTTCATTTAAATAAAAGATAATTCCCGCTACAATTGGCTTTGCATCCTCTTGTTTAGACCTAAGCCATGAATAGGTTAATATTTGCTGTTTGTGGTTTTCCCATTTATCTTCAGCTTTTAAGTCAATCATTTTAATCGGTGGCCTTTTCATGCCTTTGTAGTCAATGATAATTTCATAATCATCTCCTTCATTATACTGGGATATCCTTTTTTGAAAATCAGGATCTTTTTTTAGAAATTCAATAATCATATTATTGTAATTGTCTAAAGTGCTCTGCTTTAGGTTTTTATTAATCTTCATTGATGTTAAAACATCGACTACGCCGTTAATTCCATAATAGTTTGACCTGCTTATGTTTTCATCGTAGTTTGGCATTTGGCGAACGCCCTTAATTAAGAGCTCTGATGAATCAATTAATGGGAATAAGTATTTCCCCCATATGTTAATTGCTTTTTCAGCTCTTGCGCTGGCTAATTTTTTATGGTCATGTTCGTTTAAATCATCGATAGTCAAATCTTTATCGGGTTGATTTAAGATGCTAAAGAATAAGTCTTCATCGTGAGGATAAAGGCCTCTAACTTGAAGTCTTAAATCAATTCTATCTTCAATTGGCCTAATGTCTTCTTTCCAATCCCAAGGAAATTGTGTGTTTTCTTGTTTCCATTGAATATAAGCTTCTTCAAGAACTCCATGAATAAACTCTCCAAACCATCTTTGAACAGGTTTTGAAGGTGGCAGGGTTCCTTTATTCTGATATCTGTACTGTAAATTGCATGTTAAAAATGACAGCAAATCTCCAGTTAAGCTGTATTCTGGAATCATATATGATTTTGATCTTGCAGGTAATTTCACATTAACACTTCCTAAATCAGGTATATCTCATTAAATCCAACATATTTTTCGTCCCTACTCCATCCAAGCGCTACATTTGGGATATCAAAGTGATCATTTTTCTTGTTATAACCTTCTATAGCGGAATTAAGGCCAATCAGTAATAAAACGCTTTCAGCTCTTGAGAATGCAACAAAATAAAGTCTTGTCAAATCATCAAATGAACGGTCCTTTTCACTTCTGTCGCTTTTTCCAAGGCAACTATATTGCCTTACACTATCTTCAATTGTAATTTTGTCTTCTAGAGTTTTTGGAAATCTCAGTCTTTGGGTTCGGATGTCATTTGTTTTAAATCTGGAGCCCACATCAACTATGACAAGTGGAAATTCCAATCCTTTTGATTGGTGAATTGATAGAATATTCACCCTATTATCAGGCAGGGTTTCAAGAAGTGATTCATCAATGCTTACCCCTCCGGTTGAAAGAGGTATGAAAATATTCCAAATTGCTTCAAGAACAGATGCCCTTTCTTGATTTGGATTTATAAATGAAATATTTGAGTGATAATCATTGAAAAATCCTGTTTGGGTAATTGATTTGGTAATAGCTTCCAGATATACTATCCCCTCAACATCATCCTGCAGCTCTTCAATCCAAGTTGTTATTTTATATGCAAGTTCCATTAAACTTGCTGTTTTTGGCCATTCATCATAACCTAACGGTTTTCTTAGCTGCCAATGAGTTACAAATTGGGATAATGCAATCGGTTCGTGAGGTTTGGGGTTTAACTTAATGAATTCTTTAGCTTTTAGCCTCCAACGCATCATGTTTCTTTTTGCAAGGTTGGGTATTGTCTTATCTGACTTTTGAAAACTGGCTTCAGGATCGATACATTCAAGAATTAAACCGCAGAACACTCCAACAACATCAATATCTTGGAGGTCAATTCCCCTTGGGTTAAATACCTCAATTGGATTCTTAAGTCTTTTTAGATTTTTTCTTAGATAATGTAGGAATGAACGGTTGCCGTATTGCATTTCCTTTGGGGAATATGAAAGAATTGCAATGTCTGAAGCTGTCCCATAATCGCTGTCCAATTTAAGCGTTATTTTATCCATTTCCTTACCGGCTTTTAGATTTTCACTTCTGATTTGCTGCAATTTCGCAATATCAACAGTGCCATTGACTTTTTCATAGTATTCCCTGTTTAATACTTGCAGGACTTTTAATTCACATTCTCCTTTGTTGATTAGTTTGTTAATTAATAAAGACAAATCTCTTGCAAGCATTTCAGGATTATTTCTAAACATTCCCAATATGGGCATCTTATCTTTATCAAAGTCAGGTGCAATGATTTTAGGTTTGTTTTCAACACGAGCATGCTGGTATTCCCCGTCAAGCTCTGCAAATTGATTGCAATGTTCTATAATATTTTCAGTTGAACGGTAATTGGTTCTTAAATTGATTTCTTCAACATCAATTCCTAATCTTTCTTTGATACGTTCTTGATAATTGGTGAATAAATCTACGGTTGCACCTCTAAAACGGTATAAAGATTGGTCGTCATCTCCTACAACGGTAATATTTCCATTATTTTCCAGTGCTGATTTTGCAATTGTAAAGTAGATATCCTCTTGAATTAAATTGGTGTCTTGGTATTCATCGATTAGGACAATTTTTATTTCATCTAAGAATGAATCCAGTTCGCCATTCTTTAATTTTTCTAAAAATTGTGATTCAAGCATTGCAAAATCAATTGTATTTCTGTTATTAAGAGTTTCTTCATATTTTCTTATACAATCAAGGGCAATGCGAACTCCGCTTCCTTCTTGAGTTTTATTATAAAGTTCCTTAAAGTTTACTTGATCATAATAGATTCTGTTTTTAATTTCAATGAGTATTTCACTCATTTTTGATGGTTCATCGAGTTTAGTTTTTCCGCTTAATTCTTTCAGGTATTTGACTAATTCTTTATTCAGATATTTTTTATCTTCAATAATGATTTTAATCATTGCAGAGTTTGCAACAAAATCTTCAATAACAATGGCTTGGTTTTCTCCAGGTTTTTTATAATCTCTAAGCAGTTCTTCAGCAATGCTGTCAGTTGTACCTATTTTAATTTGATTGAAATCTATTCTGTCGATTTTTAAAATATTGTCAAAGTTTTCTTCGTCAATATTGTTGAGCAGGTGATTTTTTATTTCATCTCCCCAACCCAATATTCTTGAGTATAACTCATCTGCTGCTTTTCTTGTAAATGTTGTAGCTATTATTGAATTCGGTTCAATATCATCAACAAAAATGTATTTAAGGATTTTAATGACCATCACGGTTGTTTTTCCAGAACCAGGTCCTGCTACAATGAAAAGGGATTTGTCACATGGAGACAGTATGGCGTTTTTTTGATCTTTATTTGAAGAAATATCTCTTTCAAGTATATTCACTACAATATCCTCAAATTCTTCATATGAAATCATTTTTTCCCTCTAATTTTATATGATTTAATTTATGTAAAGAGGTTACTTATAAATAAATGGAGAGAGCATTTGAAAACTATCCATTATTTTTTTTATTATCTATTCGGATTATACTTTAGAAAATAATTTTATATCATAAAAATAAAATTAAGCATATGGGAGATATTCTTCCATAATATGCATATATAAGTTAGAGACATTTTTTTGTTTCTAACTTACTAGTTTTTAAATTCACGAATATTTTAAATAGTATTTAACCCAAAGTATTATTGTTAATTTTAATTTTAGCTGATATTATGTCTGATGCCAACAATATTGATATGTTTAAAAATGATGTGAGATATAGGGAAAACATCGCCCATATTGAAACAATACCAGCTAAAAAAGCAAGTTTTAAAAAAGTTGATAATTTAGATGAAAAGATTATTGATTATTTGGATTCAAAGGATGTAAAGTTATACAAACATCAGGCTGAGACATATGAAGCTATTAAAAATGGCGAAAATGTAATCATCACAACTCCAACCGCTTCAGGTAAAACCTTAGCTTTTAATTTGCCGATTATGGAAACGATGATTGATGATTCGGATGCTACTGCTCTTTATATCTACCCTGCAAAAGCACTGTCAAATGACCAGTTGCACGTTTTGGAAAACCTTGAAGAACAGCTTGAAATATCCATCATGCCTAGAACTTATGATGGTGATACTCCAAGAGGAGATAAGAAAGGAATTCGTGAAAAGTCAAGGTTAGTTTTAACAAATCCATATCAATTGCATTTAATATTGTCATGGCACCATCAATGGGAGAGGTTTTATAAAAACCTTAGATATATTGTAATTGATGAAGCTCATTACTATAAAGGAGTATTTGGTTCAAATGTCGCATTCCTAATTAAAAGACTTAAAAGAATAGCTAATTTTTATGGTTCTTATCCCCAGTTTATCCTATCCTCGGCAACACTTGCAAATCCTCTGGAGCTAGCCAACAGATTGACTGGCGAAGAATTTGTTTTAATCGATGATGATACATCCCCTAGCGGTGAAAAAGACTTTATTTTATATAATCCTTTTAAAAATTATGTAAGAAACAGAGCATACACTCAAAATGCCCCATCAGTACATATGGAAACTGAAAATATTTTTATGTATATGATGCTTAAGGGAATTCAAACATTATGCTTTACGGTTTCAAGAAAAACGACAGAACTTATTGCAATGTGGGCCAAAAAGGATATGACTCAGGTTAAAGGGAAATTGGCTCATAGAATTGCAGCTTATCGAGCAGGATACCAACCTCAAGAGAGGCGTGAAATAGAAAATGGTCTTAAAAGCGGCAAATATTTAGGTGTTACTTGTACAAATGCATTGGAACTGGGTATTAATATAGGTTCCCTTGATGCAGTTATTATTTCAGGATATCCTGGAACAATGATTTCTACTTGGCAGCAATCCGGAAGAGCAGGCAGGAGTAATCAAAAATCCTTAGCTATTTTAATTGCTTTTGAAAACCAACTTGATCAGTATTTCATGAATAATCCAAAGTTCTTCTTTGACAAGCCTCATGAAAATGCAATTATCGATTTGTCAAATCCAATATTGCAGGAAGCTCATTTGTTATGTGCTGCAAAAGAAATACCTTTAAAGAGAGGCGAGGCGGAAAAATACTTCGGCATTTCTCAGAATCTTGTAGATGAATTGGTTTCTAAAAAAGATTTGTTTGAAAATCATCGCGGAGACTTTATGTATCCTTATGATGACAATCCTGCAATGGACCATTCTTTAGATCAGATTTCTTCAGAAGAGTTTAAAGTGATGAATAATGGAAGGCTTTTAGAGACTATGGAGCGTTCACAAGTTTATAGGGAAGCTCATGAAGGGGCTATTTTAATTAACAAAGGAGATACCTATGTTGTAAATAGCGTTAATTTGACACGAGGATATGTAAATGTTTCTCAAAAGACCGTGGATTATCATACAATGGTTTTAAACAAGACTGAGATTAACGTTAAAAAGAAACTATCCAAAACGAAATATGGCAATCTGACAATTCATTTTGGAGAGCTTACGGTAATAGAAGACTACTTCAAGTATAAAAAAATGCACTTTTCAAAACCAATTGGAACATATCCTCTAGATTTGCCTCCACTGAAATTCAATACAAAGGGATTGTGGTTTACCATTCCTAAAAACGTTAAGGATACTCTTGAGAGCATGTTTCCAAATGAAGAAGAGGTCTTTGCTGGAGGTCTTCATGGTGCAGAACATGCTTTAATTGGCCTGTTCCCACTCCATACGATGTGCGACAGATTTGATATTGGTGGTGTATCAACAAATTATCATGATGACACTCAAGAAGCTACAATATTTATTTATGATGGTTATGAAGGTGGAATCGGAATTTGTGAAAAGGCAGTTGACGTATTTGTTGATTTGCTGGATTCAACTATTGATCTATTGAATAACTGCCAATGTAAGAAAGGTTGTCCGGCTTGTATTTATTCACCGAAATGTGGAAATGATAACAAGCCACTTCACAAAGGTGCCACTAAGTATATTTTGGAGTATATGAAAAAATTAATCTCTAACGATATTTCAGGTGAAAAAGAGGAAATCATTGTCGAAGTAGTTGAAAGAGATGAATATGATGAAGCTTTGGAATTGTATGAAAAAGGTGATTTTTCAGCATCTAAAGATATCCTGAATTCAATTTTAGGAAATGACAAAAAACATGTTGATGCATTGGCATTGATGGCTCAAATATTATATAATCAAGACCAAAGGGATATTGCATTGTTATTTGTTAAAAAAACACTTGCTGTTGACAAATCAAATGAAATTGCAAATGAACTGGAAACCTTACTAACGGACAATCCTGCAAGACACAAGTCTAGTTCTTTAGGTGATGTCGAATCGTTATATGAGGAAGCTTATGATTTATATGAGCAGGATGACTTGGAAACAGCATCAGAAATTCTAGAACAGATTTTAGATTTTGATGATAAACATTCGGAGGCGCTTGCTTTAATGGGTTTAATTTATTATCGCTCCGGTTTTTTCCCAAAAGCTGTTGAATATTACAGAAAAGCCGTCAAAATAAATAAAAATGGTGAAATGGTTAGGGAATTGAGGATGAGAGTTTCTTAAGAGAAACTTTGATAAGGGCTGAAACCTTCCTCAAAATGCTTGCATACATTTTCTAATTCTTCCGGAATATCTATTTGTTGTGTACAATAGTCAAGACATGTGCCGCAGTATGTGCATTCGCTAGCCGGAACTTTTTCATCTGCCAGCTTATCAAAGTATAATTTGTAGATATTGGATTCTGGTTGGTTTTTACTTGTATTGTACAAATTGAAATATTCTTGAATAGGAATCATTTCGGGACATGCATCAAGGCAGTATCCGCATTCACTGCATGCAACTGCAAGGTTTTCTTTAAGCTTTATAGCCATATTTTCTAAAAATAGACCTTCTTCGTCAGTCAATATCTCAAAATTCTCATATGTTTTGCAGTTGTCGATTAAATCGTCCATTTTACTCATTCCACTTAAAACGATTTTAACATGTTCAAGTGATGCGCAAAATCTTATTGCAAAACTTGCTATTGATTTATCAGGATTGAAGTCTTTAAATTCGTTTTTAATTTCATCAGAAGGATTTACGATAACTCCTCCTTTTAAAGGTTCCATAACATAAACATCAAGGCCGTGCTCTACACATAAATCATAACATTTGTGTGATTCGATTGAAGGATCTTCCCAATCAAGATAGTTAAGTTCTAGCTGGACAACATCGAGGATGTCCCCATACTCTTCAAGAACTTCTTTCAATAGTTCTGATTTTTCATGGAAACTAATTCCGATTTTGTGAGCGGTGCCGTTTTCTTTCATTTTTTTAATATACTCAAATGTATTGGCATTTTTTGCATTTTTGAGCCAAGGACCATTAATATTATGTATTAAAAACACATCAAAATAATCAGTTCCAAGCCGTTCAAGCATTTCATTCACGAATTTGTCGTTATCTTCATCAGATGTTAATGCCCATGTAGGCATCTTGTCGCATATTTTAAATGATTTTCGCGGATATCTTTCAACAACTGCTTTTCTTATTGCTATTTCGCTCATTCCATTATGATATGCATATGAAGTATCAAAGTAATTAAAACCTTTTTTCATGTAAATGTCAACCATTTCGTTAAATAAATCTTGATTTATTGATGCTGGATTTTTTTCATCAATAATTGGAAGCCGCATACATCCAAAACCGAATTTAGTTTTGTAAGTCATAATAATTTCCCTCCTTATTTTTTTTATTAGTATTTTGTTAATATTTAAATGTTGTTTTTAACAACATTATGCTTTTTTGGAATTTACAATTTTCATTATTTTTTTTAAAAGTAATATTGATTTTTCATATTTTTCTTATTGGCCTATTTCTATAAAGAACGTAACTTTGTAAGTTTAATTATCTAATATGGATTTTAATATGGAATCATACGTTATGAAATAATATTCATATAGAGTTAATGAAATAAACATGAATTGAATATAATTCACTAATTGTTAAAATTGACTTGATATAATTAAACATTTTTGAATATTGATAATTTCATTTCATCAAATAAAAAGATTTATAAATATTATTCACCATATATTTAATCAGGTCAGAATTTAATTTTAACATATTTTTTTTATATGTTAATTTTAAATGTATGACTCATTTAGAGGTGACAAAAATGGCAACTTTTAAAGGATTTGCAATGAAAAGACTCAACGAAATTGGCTGGGTAGAAAAAGAAGTCCCTGAATGTGGACCAATGGACGCAATTATTAAACCAACTTGTGTATCTCCATGTACTTCCGATATTCACACCGTATGGGAAGGTGCTATCGGTGACAGAAAAGACATGATTTTAGGTCACGAAGCTGTTGGTGAAGTTGTTGAAGTTGGTAGTTTAGTTAAAAAATTCAAACCTGGTGACCGTGTAATTGTACCAGCTATTACTCCTGACTGGGATGACGAAGCTGCACAAAGAGGTTTCCCTTCACAAACTACAGAACCTCTCGGTGGTTGGAAATTCTCCAACTTC
>JAEIGA010009665.1_pt1 | contig 14604 bp, 10 predicted proteins | sample 9270691 | NCBI WGS metagenome assembly JAEIGA01 (sample SAMN17057246, study PRJNA624740) | gut metagenome | biome: biome; isolation source: fecal sample | host: Bos grunniens | place: China: Xizang | collected 2019 | reverse complement strand
GCCGGATTTTAAATAATAGACATTTTTACTGTATTTTTTTAAATAATTGGTTGAACTAGTTTTATCGTAATAACTAAGTACGAGATTTTTTACTTTTACGTATTTTACAAGATTAATAGCACCACCAATATGATCACTATCACTATGACTTATAATTAAATAATCTATTTCTTTAATTCCTAAGTTTTTAATTATTTTAGTAAAATCAAAGTTTTTTGAAACCTCACCCGTATCAATAACAATTACATCTTTGGTATGTTTAGAAACAATAACTGTTGATTCTCCTTCATGAAGATCTAAGAAGTATAATTCATCATTTAGTTTGAAACAACCTTTATAATACCAACAAATCATAAATATTATAAAAAACAAACAAAGTTTAAGTTTTTTTGTTTCTAATGCTATTAACAACAAATAAAATACGGCATAATATAGCACTTTAAAAACAATATGAATATTTCCTAAACTTAGTAATAAAAACTCGATATTTGCCGTATTTTGGGCCAAATATTCAAATATATTCGTTATATATCCATAAATTGGTAAAATACTAGGTATTATTAATATTATAAATGAAATTGGCAAATATAAGTAAGTTACAAAGATTATAAAAATAGGATTTACTATAATACTTATTAGATTAAAATCTGGATTAATACTTATAACAAATGGTAATACCAATAGTTGAATTAAAAATGTTAATAATAAAGTATTTAATAAATAATTAATTATTTTATTAAATATTTTATTTTTTATCTTAATATTTATTTTAATATGATAAACCATCATAAAAAAAGCAATTATATAAGTTAATATAAAACTTAACGAATTAACAATAAAAGGATTTATTAAACTAACTATTAAGAAATTTAAAGATATTTGATCAAGTTTATCAAGTTTAATAAATGATTTGATTACTAAACTTACAAATACTCTAATTACAGATATTAAATAGTTTGTAATAATAACGTATATTCCAATTGTTACTATAGTAATATAATTTATTAGTTTTTTATTTAATTTAAAAAAACTAAGTAATTTGGTAATAATCATTATTATAATAGATACATGAAGTCCCGATATTACAAATAAGTGACTAATCCCAATTTTATCTATATTTGTACTATCAAGTGTATCGTTACTACCTATTGTTAAAGTATTAATGTAACTTGCAAATTTACTTGGAAAAGTTTTATTTATATAATCTTTTATATAGAAATGGATTTTTCTTAAACTAAAAGTATTATCAATCTTTATAATTTTAGGATTATTTATTACATATTTAATATTTTGAAAATGTAAATAGCTTTCATAATCAAATTGATTAGGATAGTGTACTAAATGTTTTTCAATTTCTCCATTTATTATTAAGATATCACCAATATTATATAGTTCTTTAGTTTTCACTAAATATTTGTGTTTATTAGTTTTAACGGTTAATTGATAATAATTTGTTTTATTATTAATACTTATTACTTTAGCTTTTATAGGTAATATAATATCTTTTTTATAATTTAGTTCTTTTATAAGATAAATACTTATAAAAATACTAATTATTAAAATTATTAAAACAAACAATTTTTTTGATGCTTTAAATATAATAAATAAGTATATTATTAATAGTATTGATAAATACCAATAATTTATTGACAGTACTAATAAAACTACCGAAATGGCTAAAAAATGCCCGTTATTTTGGAAAATACTAAACAGTGATAAGATCTTTGATTTTATTGTAGACATTATCTTTTATTCCTGGGATTTCTTTAAGTTGTTCTTTTGTTAAAAACAAACCATTTGTTTTTCGGTATTCAATAATCTTTTCAGCATAAACTTTACCAATACCAGGAAGTGTCATTAATTGTTCTATACTTGCATAATTTAAGTTAATTAACGCAGGCTTATCTATATTTGCTTTCTCTGGTATTGTAATACTACAAGAAACAGTAATTAATTCTACTAAGTTTAAATTATCAAGATCAGCACTATCAAGTAAACCCCCAGCTATTTCTACAATTTCATATAAATATTTTTCACCATTAATTTCGTAAATGCCAGGAAATCTAACTTTACCTTTTAATTCAACATATAATATTTCACTAGTTTGTTCTTTTTCATTTTCTATATTCTCTATATTGATTTCGTCTTTGTTACAACCGGATAATAAAAAAAGTATTATAAAAAGTATTAGTGTTTTCATTTTCTCACCTCTACTTATATAATACTTAATTATTGTTGATTTTTCTTTTTCGAAAATTAGCAGTTTTTAAGATTAATACGATTTACTATAAGTGGTGTAACAATCAAGCTAATAAGCATACTAATTAAAGTATAACCACCATTATAAATTACCGATGCAATAAAACCAGTATTCCAATATAAAACTCCACTTAAAGTTAAAGAGCTAAATCTTAATAAACAAGAAATAACAATTGATATCGAAATGATAAGAACTTGTTTCCAAGATGAACTCTTTTTAACATATTTAGAAACAACTCCCACTATTCCTAAAACAACATTTGGTACAACATAATCTAACAATACTTGAAAAAAGTTTAACATATAACCAGACCAAATTAATTGAATTACACCAACTAATAAACCAGTTATTAATCCTCCTTTCAATCCATGACGATAGCCAATGATAAAGATTGGAACAAAAGCTAAAGTAATTGATCCACCATTTGGCCAAATGATTGCAGAATAAAGTGTTGCTAGAAAGTCAAACACTAATCCAAGTGCTGCAAAAATACTAATTTCAACAATAAAATTTACTTTGGTTTTTCTCATTTTTCATCCTCCTAAAGAAAAAAACTCCTTGGAAAATGCCAAAGAGAAGAAATAACAATTCGATAGATGAATATTATATTTCCCTCCGCTAGCATTATCTAGTTCAGGTATAAGCGTCGTTAACTTAATAACCTCTCAGCTTGCGCTCCGCCAATATACGATGTAATTATATCATAAATAAAAAAAGTTTTCAAGAAAAAAGTGTAACAACATAAGTTGTTACACTTTTAAATTAATCTTGTTTAAAAATAATATCTAACATTTTTAAATATAAATTTTTATTATTAAGATCTGAGAATTTAATTACTCCATCATTAATTGAAGTTTTACGATAATTATACATTAAATCAGATATACGTTTATCGCCATTAAAATGTTTATGACATTCAGCAATAACATTACTAATGTAATTATTTTGGAATGTAGTAGGTTTTTCAATACCTTTTAATTGGCTTGATTCAGCGCTTGTTAATAATAATTCATCACGATTTGATAATACATAATAATCACTAAAACTTTGAAGTTTAGTTAAATCAATAACATATTCTTCACCAACAGCAGTAAGTGGGAACATTGTAACTGATGTTTCATGATAGTTATACCATGTTGAATTAGTCGCAGCTGTCATGAAGATAATTGATACAGTAGTTTCTGTATTGTAATATTCTTCAATACGATATGGATTTTGAGCTGAAATTCCCAAAGCAGCTTTTGCATTTACAGCTGTATTTGTATATTCTGTATATGGGAATTTTACTGTTTCACCATCAATTACCATTTCTTGTTTTAAAATCATATTCCAAGCATCTTTTAATAATTCAGCTAATTCATCACTAGTAGATTCATCTGTATATGAAGATTCTTGATCAACAGTTAATCTAATACCTGCTTGTTTATAAACACTAAATGTTGTATTTGATAAACTTGAATTATTATAAATTAAGACAAGTCTAGCAATTCTTTCGGCAAGTGTTGAACCAGTAATAGAAGTTATTGGACTAAATTCTTTATTTTTTAAATCACTTAAAATGTTTTGAGCTAAAACTTCAACTTCATTTTGAGGATCAGTTATTTCAGTAACTTCTTTGCTTGCAATATAATAGATTGCTTCAATCAATGTAGTTCCTAATTTCTTAGTTTCTTCAGTTAGATCATCAAATGATATATCACTATTAGTATCAACATAGAATTTTAATGTACCTGCTTTAACATCAAAGAAAGTAGTTAAACGATTCATGATTTGATATACTAAAGTATTTTCATAACTTGATTTTTCTAATGTTTCAAGATATTCTTCAAATTCATCAATTGAAATATTTCCAGCATCTTTTCTTGTTAATTCATAAGCTAAATGGAATTTTTTATAAATTTCATTTACAACATCATTTGTTAAAGTAAATGAATTTAATCCATACTTTTCAAGAGCAAGAGAATAAGCATCACCTAACATTACTAATTCAGTTTCGTTTTGAACACCAAAGTAGTCTGTGATAAAGTTTTCCCAACCATAATGTTTAGAATAACCATATGTTTCTAAACTTCCATCTTCTAAAGCAGCTTTGTAAGTTAAGATTTCTGATTTTTCAATTTGTGCATATTTTTCGTATTTATTTCCTTTAGCATAATCATATACTGTACTATATTGTTCATTAAACATCATATAACGATTAATATATTCAGTTACTAATAATGTACCATATCTTTTTAAGATTTCAGTCATTAATTGATCTGCTGTAATATGCTTTGTTGTTCCATTACAATTAATTGTTAATAAATATGTTGCACTTTCTTCAGTAGTCCCTTGATACATATCAAGATAACCTTTTAAAGCACTTGCGCTAGAGTTAATATATTTAATATCTAAGCCTTCATCATAAATTTTAATATTATTATCTAAACGATTTTTATATAAATAAGTATTAATAATTGATGATGTAAATGCTGTATCAACTAAATTATCATAAACTTTTTGACCACATTCATTTAAGTTTTTAGCTTTATATTGTTCCATAAATTGATCAACTGTAATTGATACTGTAGTTGATTTTTTAACTGCTAAATAATAATAACCAGTAGCATATTTTTTAGGAGCAACAGTCATACTAGATTTAAGATTTTCAGTTTCATCTAGATTTTCTAAAGATGTAAAAATACCATTTGCTAAAGCAGAACTAATTTTTGATAATTCTTGTTGAGTATAAACTGGATATTTATTATCAACAATATCAGTTTCATTTAATTTGTTATACATTTTTACAAATGTATCAAGAATTTCTTCTTTTGTAAATGGTGCATTTGTTGATTTGTGAAACCATCCACTTGCTAAATTGTTTTTGTCAATATCAAATTCTTCCATTAATTTATAAGCTTCAGATTCACTTCTAAATGTTAAATAGATGATTTCAGCTTTATCAGGACAAGTTGATAAAATTGCACTTGTGATTTGTGATTTTGTAAAATACAATTCTTGTGTAATATTACCTTTATCATCTTTTACAGGTTGGAAAGCAGCAATATCTGCTTCCAACATTTCTTTTGCTTTTTTGTTTCTTTTTAAATCAAGTTTAATAGCAGCTGTAATTTCTTCTTCTGTCATGTAACCTTGATAATTCATTTGTTCAACGAATACTTTTGTTTGTTCTTCATCGTTGAAGTCAACTTCCTCAACCTCAATGTTATTGTATGCAGCATATAGATTTTTGCGATGTTCTTCGATTTCATCGTTTGATACTGGGATATCGATTAATAAGTCATCTGTTAAATCTATTAAAGCTGTTAATCCATATGAGATTAAGCCTAAGTCATATAATTCTTTATATGTTACTTTTTTATTACCAACTTCTAAATAAACATTTGTTGGATTTGAGATAGTTGGTTGTACAGTAGGGTATTTATATTTTTGTTCATCTTTAGCTGTAAAGATAACAATTAATAATACGATAACCCCGATTAATAATATAGCACTACATATAAGTGTTATTAACTTCCACTTTTTCATGTATTAGCCTCTTATTCAGTTTCTAATTCTGCTTCTTCGATTGCGTAACCAATGTTGTTTCTAATCCAAGTTAATACATCTTTATATTCAGCATTAAATTGAATATCGTTTTCAGCAAAAGCAACTTTAGCTGTTAATGATTCTCTTAAATCAGCAATTAAGTAGTTTTGTTCATTTGAATCATATAATTCATCTACTGATGCGATAAAGTAATATTTTAAACCAGTAACAACATTTTCTGATAATGTTTCACCATCTAAATGTTTTTTATAAACATCCATAGTAAGTGTTTTGTAATCAGTAGCGCCATTATCGCCAGTAACAATACGTTTACCAGCATTTGTTACAGCTACACGATAGAATCCATATTCAGTATTAATTGTTTTATTATATTCATATGGAGTTGTAAATTCAGAAGTTTCACCTAATTTGTAATCTTTGTTAGCTTCAATTGCTTGATAAATTGTAGCAAATTCTTTATTTAAAAGTTCAGTCGCTGTAGTTTTTCCACTAGCAAATTCTCCATTATCAACTTTAACTTTTAAACCAGCTCTTAAGTATTTACCCCAAACATCATCATTATAAGAAGCTTCATTGTATGCTTTAACAATAGCTTCTAATTGTTTCTTTAATGTGTCATCTTTTTCACCAGCAACTGATTCTTTATCAGTATAAAGTTTAGTTACTAATTCTTGAGCTAAAGCGATTTGGTCAGCTGTCCAATTTTCTTGTTCAGCACCTTCTTCAGATTTGAATTCATCTGGTGTTGCATCGTTATCATAGTTAACATATACTAATAAGTTGATAGCTTTTAATGAGAAATATTCGTTGTATAATTTTTCCATATTAACTAAAATCTTATTGTAATCATATTTTTCTAAGAAGTAATTTTGTTGTGCATAACTTTGAGATAATGCAGCAGCTAAGAATTGGTTGTCATCTTCACCTAAATAATCTTTAACGAAGTTTTTCCAACCATAATCTTTAGTAAATCCGTAAGATTCAAATACACCATTTTCAAATGCATATTTGTATTCTTTAACAGTTGTTAAGTTACCATATAATAAGTTGTAGTAATTGAATCCAGAAACTACATTTGAATAAGCTTCTTTATCATAAATTTTGTCATTATATGGATCATAGATTTCATTGTATTTAGCATTAGATAATAATGCATAAGCATTAACTAATTTAACTGTGCTTTGTGGAGCATATTGAGCAGCTAATTCTTCAAATAAATCTTGAGCTGTGTATTGTTTTCCATCAAATTCGAAAGCTAATTTTTTATTTGCTTTAGTTGTTTCTTCATATTTTGGATAATCAACATGTTTTAATGTTTTTTCATATAAATAAACATAAGCAGCTTTATATGATGCATTTAAGAAACGGTCATAGAATTTAACATTATGTTCTTGTCTTAACATTAATAACATTTGAGTTTCAATATCATCATTGAATTTAGTTTCAACTAAATGAGCTTTTAACTCTGCTTTAAGTTCAGCACTTGGTTTTTTAGATTCTTCAGCTTTATCTGTGAAATCATAAGGAACTTCAACTTTGTCTTCACCACCGAATTTATAAGCCATGAAATATTCACCACTTGTCATTGATTTAAATTCAGTAGTATAAACTTTTTTAAGTTCACCATTTTCAGCTAAAGCACTGAATGCTGTTAAATCCATGATTGTAGAACTGAATTTACCAGTACCACTTGAAGCATTAGATTTTTCATCTAATTTAGCAGCTTCTTCAGTAGTAAAGAAGAATTTGCAGTATTCATTAGATTCACTTAATTCTTTTAATGCTTCTTCTTTAAATTCAACGTGTCTCTTATCACCTTCACCAACGATTTCGTAGTGAACACCTTCTACTAATAATTCTTTACCAGCAACTAATTTACCTTCTGCATCAAAGAATTCTTCAGCATTGAAATCTTTGCTGTAGTATGCATTGATATAGTTATAAACATTGATAAAGATTAAAGCGATATCAGTAGCATCTAATTTAATTTCATCATTTTTAGCAGCGATTTGAGCATCTAATGTTTCGATTTCAGCAACTAATTCATCAATTTGAATTTGAATTTCAGCAACTTCAGTTTCAGTTTTACCTTCTTTAGAAGCTTCTAATGCATCTTTTTCAGAAACTAAAGTATCTCTTTGTGCAGCAAGTTCATCTCTTGCAGCTTCTAATTCTTTTTTATCTTTGTGTTCCCAACCAGTATATTTATCAGTACTAGATGATTTGATTGAACTACTTAATACGTTACCAAGTTCAGCTAATAATTTTTCACCTTGTGCTTTACTAGCAAAAGTTAAATAAATTACATAAGCGCTATCTTCAGTTGGATTTAATTCTTCATAAGCTGCTTTGTATTCTTCTGCTGTATAATCATTATTTTTCATGTATTCAGCATAAAGTTGTTGAGCTTTAAGAGTTCTTTTACAAATTAATTCTTCATAAGCATCAATTAATGCTTGTGTAGTGTATCCTGATAAATTTAAGTTATTAGCGTAAATTTTATCTTTTAAAGCTTTTTCTTCATCACTTAATTCATCAGCGTTTTCGCCGTATTTAAGTTCGTCAATAATAGCTTTACGTTGTTCTGCGCTAACAACTACATCTTTTAATAATTCAGAATCGATGATTTCAACAGCTTTGTTAATCCCATATTGAGATTTTAAAACTTCATACATCTTTTGATTAGTGATTTTGTGATCACCAATAGTTACAAAAGTTTCATTTGCATTTTCAACTTTTGCACTTTTTTGAGGTGTTGATACAATTGCGATAACAATTGTAACAGCAAGTACTACTACTAAACCAATTAAAACTGGTAATACAACTTTTAATGGACTAGATTGTTGTACTGAGCTTTGTTTGTTTTGTTTTTTACTCATATTTTGTTCTCCTTTTTGTATAAATACACTTTCTAGAAAAAAGTAACACTATTATAATACCAAAAAATGCCAAAAATTACAAATAATATACAAAGCATTTTTAAATTACGCAAATGTTTTTTCTCTTTACATTTAACATAACAAAAATATTCTTATTTTTTTGGGCTAAAATAATTTATTTTTAAAAGTTTTTTACGTATGTTAATATGGGAGGAGGGCGGTTTATGAATCAATCTAAAACAGAATACGGTTATGCATTCATTTTAGTACTATTTATTCTATTAGTAATTATTGGTGCATGCTGGGCTTTCTAACATCAGTTTTATGATAAGTAGGGGTATTCCCTACTTTTTACATTTTATTTGTACTTTTTTGGGGTTTATGGTATAATAATGAAGACATAAGGAAGAAAGTATATGAAAGTAATAATTTTAGCAAGTGGTTCAAAAGGTAATTGTACTTACATTGAAACCAATAATACAAAAATTTTAATCGATGCCGGGCTTAGTTATAACAAATTAAAAGAACGTCTTCTATCATTCGACATTCTTTTAGATACGTTAGATGCTATACTAATAACTCATGAACATATTGATCATGTTATGCATCTTGCTCAAATCAAAAAACGTACTAATGCTAAAGTCTATATTAACGAAGCATCTTACTATAATTTACCTAAAACTGTTGCTTGTAACATGACAAATCATAACGTCTTCTTTATTAATCCAGAATCTAAATATAATATCGGTGACATTTATTTTGTACCAATTAACTTATTCCATGATACAAAAAGTGCCTACGGTTATTTATTTAAAATTGGTAGCACTAATATTGGCTATGCAACCGATACCGGACATATTCTTCCAAAATATTATTCCCTTTTAAAAAGAATGAATGTATTAATTCTTGAATCTAATCACGATGTTGAAATGTTACTTAATAGTAATCGTGATTATCGATTGAAACAACGCATTCTTTCGAATAAAGGACATTTATCCAACGAACAATGTGAAGCTATTTTAAATGAAGTTTTATCAAATAACACTAAACATCTTATTTTAGCTCACCTTAGTGAAGAGTGTAATACTGAAGAATTAGCAATTTTACATGCAACAAAAGCAATACAAAAAACTAATTCAAATACAAATCTATTTGTTGGAAAACAAAATGAACCAATTTTAATTGATTTGGAGGAAGACTGTGCTTAAAATTTTATGTGTTGGAAAAATTAAAGAAAGCTTTATTAAAGATGGAATTAATGAATATGCCAAAAGAATTTCTGGATATGATAAATTTCAAATAACAGAAGTTAAGGAATTTAATCAAAAAACGATTAAACAAAATATTTATGATGAAGGAACTTTATTATTACAAGAAATAACTGATAAAGATTTTGTTATTACTTTAGAAATTAAAGGTAAAATGCTAACTAGTGAAGAACTTGCCGAAAAGATAACTGAAATTAATAACTACCACTCAACTAGAATTGTTTTTATTATTGGTGGTTCTAATGGATTAGATGAACGAGTTATTCAAAGAAGTAATTATCATTTATCTTTTTCAAAGTTTACATTCCCTCATCAGTTAATGCGACTTATTTTAACAGAACAAATATATCGTGCATTAACAATTATTAATAATCAAGAATATCATAAATAAAGGAGTACTCATATGTTTATAAAAATTGCTTATTTAACTATTAACATCTTTTTCTTTTTAGTATTTATTGTAAATTTTGTTGTTGGTCTTGTAAGAGATCTTAGATACAAAAAAGCCTTAAAAAGAAATCCTCAAACTATAGCGGCTTATATTCGTCAAATTGATAAAGTAAAAAATCGCATTTATATGCTTGTTGAATTTCAAAGCGAACACAACCGTTTAAATTTTACAACAACTTACGAATTCTTTGATTCAGATTTAAAAGGTCAAGAATTTAATGAAGGTGATCAAATTGATTTAATTTACAATGATATATCAAGTTGGAAACGTGTTATGGGATTCCCACTTTTAATTAAATCATTTAAAATTAAACTTGAAAAAGGTCCATTACTATTAAATATTATGTTAATTCTATTTAGTATTTGGGTTAACGCAAATACAATTTCTATTTATGTTAAAAATAATGTATTTAGTAAAGACGTAGCCTTTACAGGTGAAGGTGGCGTATTTAATCAAATTTACGTAATTATTATGGTATTCGTATATGCCATGGTATTAAGTTATGTTGTAGTGAATATTATTGAAATGCCTAAAAAAGATATGCAAAATTACTTAAAACTATATGGTAATGTTGCAAAAGCTCGTGTTAAAACTTATAAATTTGGTCGTGCTAAAAACAGTAAAGGAAATAAAGAATCACTAATTACTATCGAATTTAGTACAAATACTGGTGAACAAGTTGAAACTAAACTAAATTCTTTCCTATATACTGAAACTCAACAAGAATATATTGATATTTTATACGACCCAAAAAGACCAAAATGTGTCGTATTCTTAAGACCATAATATGGCAAATGAAAATTTCAAACTAGTTGCGAATTATGTTCCAACTGGCGATCAACCAAAAGCCATTGAACGTTTAACAACAAACGTTTTAAATGGTGTTAAAGAACAAACCCTTTTAGGTGCAACAGGAACTGGTAAAACATTTACGATTGCAAATGTTATCAATAATGTAAATAAACCAGTTTTAATTCTTGCCCACAACAAAACCTTAGCAGGTCAGCTTTATGCTGAATTTAAAAACTTGTTTCCAGAAAATAGAGTAGAATACTTTATTTCTTACTACGATTACTATCAACCAGAAGCTTATGTTCCTAGTAAAGATATGTATATCGAAAAAGATTCAAGTATTAATGATGAGATAGACCAAATGCGACATGCAGCTACAGCAAGCATTTTAGAAAGAAAAGATACAATAATTGTGGCATCAGTTTCATGTATTTATGGTATTGGTGACCCTGATGATTATAAAAATAGTATGTTAACTCTAAGAGTTAATGAATGTTTCAAAAGAGATGATTTATTAGAACGTTTAGTTCAAATGCAATATGTACGTAACAATATTGAATTTACTCGTGGAAGTTTTAGAGTAAAAGGTGATACAATCGACATAATTCCAATTTCAGAAAAAGATGAAGGAATTAGAATTTCTTTTTTTGATGATGAAATTGAACGAATTGCTTTTTTTGAAGTAGTTACTGGTAAAGTTATTTCTACAACGAAAGTTGTTTCAATCTTTCCAGCAACTCACTTCGTAACAAATCCTGAAAAACTTGAAGAAGCAATGAATAGAATTAAAAATGAGCTTGATGAACGAGTTGATTACTTTAAAAACAATGAAAAATATCTAGAAGCTCAAAGAATTAAAGAACGTACAAACTATGATTTAGAAATGATTTCCGAAATCGGAACTTGTAGTGGTATTGAAAACTACTCAAGACACATGTCTTTAAGGGAAGAAGGCGAAACACCTGCTGTACTTATTGACTTTTTTAAAAATAATTTTTTAATGATTATCGATGAATCACACGTTACAATTCCACAAGTTCGTGGTATGTACAATGGTGACAGAAGTAGAAAACAAACATTAGTTGATTTTGGTTTTAGATTACCATCAGCACTTGACAATAGACCTTTAAATTTTAAAGAATTTGAAGAAAAAATTGATCAAGTTATTTATGTTAGCGCAACTCCCGGTGACTATGAAGTAGAAAATTCTACTGAGGTTATCGAACAAATTATTAGACCTACTGGATTATTAGATCCACTTATTGAGATTAAACCAATAAACGGTCAAATTGATGATATTATCTTCAATTTGAAAGATCAGATTGCTAAAGGCGAAAAAACTTTAATTACGACTTTAACAATCAAAATGAGTGAAGAATTAACTAAATACCTAAAAGAAGTTGGTATTAAGGTTGCTTACTTACACTCTGAAATTAAAGCTTTAGAAAGACTCGAAATTATCAGAAAACTTCGAATGGGTGTTTATGACTGCATCGTCGGTATTAACCTTTTAAGAGAAGGATTAGACATTCCAGAAGTTAGTTTAATAATGATTCTAGATGCTGATAAAGAAGGTTTCTTAAGAAGTGAACGTTCACTTATTCAAACAATTGGACGTGCGGCAAGAAATGCTAATGGCCGTGTTATCATGTATGCTGATAAAGTTACTGATTCAATGTCAAATGCTATCAAAGAAACTTATCGACGTCGTGAAATTCAAGAAGAATACAATAAAGCCAATGGCATTGTTCCAAAAACAATTATTAAAGAAATTGGCGAAGCATTAATAATTACTAAAGAAGAAAAACAAACAGATACAATTATGGATAATGATCTTAACAAAATGACTTTAACTGAAAAACGTCAATTAATTAAGACATTAGAAGAACAAATGCGTCAAGCATCAAGAAGTTTAAACTTTGAAGAAGCAATGATGTTACGTGATGCAATTATTGAAATTAAAGCAACAATGAGGTAGTACTATGAAAGTAATTCTTGGATTATCTGGTGGTGTTGACTCAAGTGCTGCTGTAATAAAATTATTAGAACAAGGTTACGAAGTAGAAACAATGTTTATGCGTAACTGGGATTCTGCAACAAACAATGACATTCATGGAAATCCAACAATTAATGATGATGTATGTCCTCAAGAAGTTGATTATCAAGATGCCGTTAAAGTTGCAGAAAAACTAGGAGTTAAACTTCATCGTATTGATTTTATTACAGAGTATTGGAATACTGTATTCAAGTATTTTTTAGATGAATACAAAAAAGGTCGTACACCAAATCCTGATATTATGTGCAACAAAGAAATTAAATTTAAAGCTTTTTTAGATCATGCTATGACCCTAGGTGCTGATTATATTGCGATGGGTCACTATGCTAGAGTTATTCACAATGGTGATAAACATTACCTTTTACGTGGATTAGATGAGAATAAAGACCAAACATACTTCTTGTCTCAAATATCTAAACAGCAACTTGCTAAAGCATTATTTCCTATTGGAGATATGCAAAAGAAGGATGTTCGTGCTCTTGCCGAACAATATGATTTAGTTACAGCAAAGAAAAAAGACTCAACTGGAGTTTGTTTCATCGGTGAAAGAAACTTCAAAGAATTCCTTAAAAACTATCTACCATCAAAACCAGGAAAAATGGTAACTGTAGATGGTAAAGTTATGGGAGAACATGATGGAATAATGTATTATACAATCGGCCAAAGACATGGATTAGGGATTGGTGGCGATGGTGATGCATGGTTCGTAATTGGTAAAAATTTAGAAAATAATACACTTCTTGTTGGTCAAGGAAAGAATAATGAACTTCTTTACGCTAACCGTATTATTACATCAAATGTTAATTTCTTTAATGAATTACCACAAGATGGAACACAAATTACAGCAAAATTTAGATATCGTTCTAAAGATGTTCCTGTAGTTCTTAAATGGTTAGATAACGATAAATTAGAAGTACGAACACTAGAACCTGCATGGGCAGTTACACCAGGACAAGCATGTGTTTTCTATGATGGAGAATATTGTTTAGGTGGTTCTATTATTGATGAAGTATACATGGATGATGTAAAAAGGATGTATTAATATGCAAGTTATTTATCTTAATAAAGATACTTTTATTGATAGTCCGCTTGTAGTAACAATTGGTCAATTTGATGGAATTCATAAAGCCCATCAAAAACTAATTAATCAAACAGTTGAATCAGCAAAACTTAAAAATGCTAAATCGGCAGTTATTACATTCAACCCCCATATCGATACTGTTTTAAGAAATAATGTTTCATTTAACTATATAATTGATATGCCTAGCAAACAAGAAATTCTTGAAAATTTAAATGTTGACTATCTATTAATCATTGAATTTAATCAAGATGTTGCTAAAATAAGCCAT
>JAEIGA010009664.1_pt1 | contig 14606 bp, 22 predicted proteins | sample 9270691 | NCBI WGS metagenome assembly JAEIGA01 (sample SAMN17057246, study PRJNA624740) | gut metagenome | biome: biome; isolation source: fecal sample | host: Bos grunniens | place: China: Xizang | collected 2019 | reverse complement strand
TTTGTTCGCGCCGAAAAGCCCCGGCGTGTAGGCGTTGCGCCGACGTTCGACTTTATGTCCGGGTGTCGGTGTGTACCCGCAATTATGGCGGATGGGTCTAAATTATTCTTCATCGTCTTCGTTTTCCATCCGTTCAAAAGGGTTGGGGAGTGCCGGTTGCGTCTCAAAATCGTGTTCGTCGATTTCCTCAATGGCAGCCGAAAACTCTTCGTCTGTAGCAATGCCAGAGCAGATTTCACGCAAGATGCGCAAGTTCGCCTTTGCGATAATCTTGCGGACAAGCGGTGTTTTATCAGGCGCATTTGCCGCCGAGGTGAGAGCCGCCGAAAGGGCTGCAACATCCACCACATCGAAGTCAGACGGATATTTAGGCTCGTACCCCTTGAAAGACGGGTCAAACACCTTCGAAAGTTCAACGAGCTTCTTTTCCGTTTCCTGCAAGAGCAGGGCGCGATTTTCCAAGGTGGAGTTCGTGTCCATCTGGTCAAACTGCTTGCTTTCCGCCGTCTGCACCTGCCGCGTTTCCCGGTTGAAAAGGGCGAGGCCTGCAACATCAAAGAGAAGCGAACGCTTGCGGGTGCATTCGTCTGTAAGTATCTTGAGGTCTCCCGTGGGCGAAATGTAGCGCGATATGCCCTTATCTTCCGAGCCTTCCATAATCGGGATTTTGCGCCCCAGCGTCGCCTCGCGGATAAGAGTTACCACTTTCTCGCCCGCTTCGCCGCATTCCATAAGCCGCGCTTCAAGGGAATTGGAGAGCGACGAGGGGAGGACAATCTGCGGATAAACCGATTCCGTCAGCGTCTCATTGTGCTGGCTATCAAGATTTAGAATCTGCGCCTGAAGGTTTTCGACATCATCAAACCACCACGCCGCATCAGACGGTAAGCCGACAGGAATAAACGGAATGCGCTTTAAGCCAGGGATAGGCACCCCAACGCGGAGATTGGGGAGCTGGAGATTGCCGTCGGTTTCTTCCGTAATGCAGACGACGCCGTCTTTCATCTCGTAGAGCGTGAAAAGATAGCCCTCTTTCGCCGTCTGATGAGGGTCGTCGTTCTGATAAATCTGTGAGCGAACGATTATCCACTTAAGCCCATTGCCGTCAAAGCACCAATCGGTTACATCTAAGGCGTCCCAAAGCATCCACTTGATGGGGGCTTTATTGGCCAGCGTCTCCGTTTCGCCTTCAGGTAATGCGGCGCGGTCCACCTGTAACCAACACCAGCCGCCGAAAGTGACGGCGGCATTGACGCGCTGCATAAATTCGTGAATGCTCTCGCCATTGCCGGTGCAATTAGCGAGAAACGCTTCATCCGTGCCGGTTCGCTCCGCCGACTTCTTGAAAATGTACTGATTGATCTTGTTGGCCACTCTCGCGGCATCAGGAACAAGCGCGGCGCGCTGTTTGCGCCCGACAATACCGCGTGAAGGGTCGCCAATCCATGAAACATCCGTCTCATTCGGCGCACGCCACAAACGGCGATCAATATAAGGCCGCCCGCCACGTACGGCTAACTTGTTGTTTTCGATTTGGCTTTGCCTTGCGGTGTAAATCTTATGTCTGCGCTTCGTTATCGTACTCATTGAATACTCTCCTCCACTTATGGCGATTAGGTCTAAATTAAGAGCCGCGAGCCTACGCCTTTGAATATGTCGTCTTCACGGCTGTAACGCGCTGCGTCAATTGTGTGATTGTCTAAATCCGGGTATTCGTTGCGGTTTGTGCCGTCGCGCATAGTGGCGAATGAATACTGGCTAAACTCCCGATAAGCATCGGCGGCGGCAACAGTATCGATCTCGATGCGCTGGCATTGCCGCATCCACTTAATGCCACGCTCGACAGAGCCTGCTGGCTTATAGGCCTGCTTCAAAAAGCGAACGCCAAGATCATTCATTTCGTGAATAACACTCTTTCCGCCGCCGCCGGGGTCTCCCGATATGATGGCGTTTAAGAGGTTGCGCCGCTTAAGTTCCGCGTGAACTTCCCGATTGAGCGCGTCTGTCTTGTACCAGCAGCCGAAAATCTGCAGTGTTCCGCCGATATCTTCCATCATTCCACGGTCATTCTTCTCCAAACGCGGTATGTAATTCGTTTCTACAAGAGTTGTCGGGTCACTTTGGCCAAAGTCCATACCGTACCGCTTCGAACGCATAGCGGCAATATCTTCAGGCGTGAAACGCACCGCGTGAATATTCTTGAAAATCTCATTGCCGCTTCCCGTGGGAATGCCGAGGTATTCATGCTGGTATCGAAGTTCCCCTGCTTCGCCGTCGGCGCGTATCGCTTCCATCTTGCGGAAAAAGAAGCCGCCAAGCCAATCAGCATTCCAATCTTTGTACGTGGTATGCAGCTTAAAGCGGTGCGGATTGTGCTTCGCCGCTTCCACGTTTATCCAATGCGCCTTGTTTTCAGGCGGGTTGTAGGTGTAAATAACCTGAAAATGTTCGCCGCCGCGTCCGACGGTCTGAAGAACAGTATCGATTTCCTTTTGGCTGGCGAATTGGTCCGTTTCTTCGAACCACGCGCCGTGACAGTAGCCGACAAGGAAGGTCAAGCCCTTCGACTGTGCGCCCTTATCAAGGCCGCGGAAAAGTATCTTCTGCCCTGTGGGTAGGTAGGTGATTTCAAAGGGCGAAGTTATGCACTTGAAAAGGGGCGCAAGCCCGGAGCGGTTAATCGCCTTAACACATTCGGCATAAACGGTAGACTCAATATCCACCTGATAACGCTTAAAACATACCCAGTTCGCCGTGCGGTCATGGATAATGTCGTCGATAATGCGTCTTGCTGCGACCGATGACTTGCCCGATCCGCGTCCGCCCGAAAACCAGAATTCATCAAAAAGCCACCGCCGCATATAATCCCACGCGGCGTAATAGGCGGATGTGATGAAGTCCGAAACTCTGTAGACAATCCCCATCAGGTATCAGGTGTCTCCGCTCTGGGGATATCGTCGATGATGGTCGGCAGTTCCTTGACTTCCACCTTCTGCGTCGCTTCGCCAAGCAAAAGCGACAGCTCATGAAACGCTTTCGGGTTGCCTTCCTGCGCCTGCCGATACATGGCCAGAACCGCCTCAACGCCGTTCGACGATTCCGGATTCAATGACGGCAAATCACGAAGTGCCTCCGCCGCTTCGCGAAGTGAGCGAAACCGTGCGCATTTCGCCTTTCTCGCCGCCCCGCCTTTCTTCGCCGCTTCAACGGTTCGCTTATCGCCCTTCTTGAAGGGGATGGACTTTTCCGGCTTCTTGCCGTGCCACGCGCCTTTATTGGGTTGTCCGGCCATTAGAATAACTCCTTTTGAACGAATGTCTTTTTAAGGGCTTGCCGGACGGCGCCGCCCTTGCCTTTACCGATAAGCCCGCCGGCCAATGCGCGGAATGGCCCAAATACCGACCCGATGCGCTTAAACATCGCCCAGGCGTTCCGCTTGTCGAGGTGCTTGTACTTGCCAAAATCCCGCTGAACGCCGGCGATAAACTCCGAGAAGTTGCCTAAGTTGCCGCCGTTGGCCAAATGGTGAAGCAGCAATACCTCAATAGGCTTCAAACCGAAGAATGACGCAGTAACCGAACGCAAGGTGTTTTCAGTCTCCGGATCAAGGGCGGTTACATTGCGCAATTCTTCCTCTTCGCCGTCGATATCCCGACTCTGATGGTGGCGCTTGCCGATGGAACGCTGTAAAATCGTCTCCGACTCTTCCGCCGCGTCTAAATGCACCACGCCAGAACCGCCAACTTGCAAAGTGCTACCATCCCCGCACACATTGCATGCGAGGCATTTTTCCCGAAGTGCTTCAATTTGGCGAAACACCGGGCATTTATCATCGCAGTTAGCCAATGGTGCTCTCTCCAAGTATGGTTTTCGGGTCAAAAGTCTTTCTCTCGAAGCCGTTGCCGCCTTTCTTTTCGACCGCCCAAACGAACCGCCACATGGGAAACGCCGCCAGAGCTTCCTGAAACGCCGTGTGAGCGCGTCCTTGACTTCCAAGCCTGTAACTACCCTTGACTTCATGAAACGTCACCACGCCGTCGTCTATCGTCATGAAATCGGGGGTGTACCTTCCGCCGCCAGGGAGATAGAGACAGACAGCTTCAAATCTCCCCTTGCCACCGAGGACCGAGGCGTTGTATCTTTCTTCCGTTTTCGTCTGCTTCCCATCCCACCCGGCAACCGGTACAGCTGAGGCATCCGAGGAATAGGGAATGCCGGGCGTCTCGCGCACGCGCGTAGGGGAGGGGGCGGGCTTTGCCGCCCTTTTCGCCTTTGGGGCGGGGGTGCTTTGTTGCATGGCCGAGAGCCGGCGGTTGTATTCTTCCAGCCATTCAACCGAGAAGTGTGGTACTGCTTTGCTCATCTTACCCCTCCCCTCGCGTGTACATGTGCGCATACGTGCGCATACGTGCGTGTACGTGTGCGTGCATACGCGTGCGTACGTACGTGTGCGTGCGCACATACGCGTATTGTAATAATATTATTATAAATATATTTAGTATAGTTTTATTAAGTAATATCCTAGTTAATATGTTTCCTCGGTAAATAAGGGGGGTATAGGGGTTATAGGGGAAAGGGGGGATTTCTCACGCGTGCGCGCATGGGCGCGTGCACGCACGTGCACGTACGCGAGGGGATGCGTTCTGGAAGTTTCCACTGTTGCCGATCCGCAATCATCCAAAATGTTTCCGCTGTAAGCCCTGCGTAATACCAATCACGCAAATCCTTTTTTGGCGGCGTTACTAAACGATAGACACGGCCAATCTGCTGTGCCAACCGCTTTGCACCGTCAACCCCCGGGCGCCACGGTGTGCCATCCGGACGCGCTTTGTAAGCGTCGTTATCCGTCACAATGGTGACGCGCCCGACCTTGAGCCGGTCGCAAAGCGTCTTGAGGTGAATAGCCCCCGTGCCGCAGCTGGAACGGCCCACGGTAGGAAGCCCGAGCGCATATCCGGCGATTGTATCCGTAGCACCTTCGACCACCACGATTTCGCGCCCCTTGATGCCGTTGTAGACGGCTTCCCGCGGTTCAAGCTCCGGATCGTAGAATAGCCCATCCTGACTGCCGGCGATAGACCACTTTTTAGAGCCGCAAAACTCGCGTAATCGAATCCCCACGCAATTGGCGTTTCCGTCAAACATGGGGAACGCCCACGCCTGATGAAAGGCGCTCATGCCGGGCTTGACGCGCTCGACCGCATCCCGATCAAGCCAAATATCTTCCGCGAGAAAATCAAGCTGCGTCCAGCCCAGAAAAGAAGGGGTGGACGCATTCATTTCTGCCCAATATCCGCGCATCGCCATAGAAGCGTCAAAAAGCTGTCTCTGCGGCCTTCGCGGTGCAGGGGGTATAAATACCCGTCTTGGCTGTTCAACGAGCACATGCACCCATCCTTGCCCCGATTTGGCGGGGTGTGGGGAGGGGACGCGCTTACATACGCACATCATGCCATCGTTAGAAAGCGTACACCAATCCGGCTTTTGGCAGATTGGGCATGGTTCTTTGCGTGAAACATTGTGCCAATTGCTCATAGTTTACTTATAAGTTACGCAAGCGGTAAGGGTAGCCGCTGCCAGCCAGTAAATCATCATTCTGATATTGCCTTTTGCCGCATACGGAATCGCCGCCAAAACATCGAGGGCGATTAGTGCGGTTGGAAATATGTACTCACTTTTCATTTTTTGTCCTTTCGTTTTGACCAAAATTAAATAAGATCTTGTTGTGTCATTTTCCGTGGCCGCCGTGGCATTTTCGGATAAGTTCGTTTCCATCCGCGGAAGGGGAAGTTACACCCCTCGCCGCCATGCGACTTTTCTGGCCAGAACTTCCCGAATGCCGCCTTACAGTCAGCAATCGTCTGGCAAATCTCACATCTTCTAACGAATTGCATATTTCTACGATTCTCTTTCACTAACCCCTAACTCCTAACTCCTAACTCCTAATCACCAACCCAGCCTTTCTCTCATTCTGCCAATCATCCGCCCCGCCTGATCGTGGCGTAATGGCATCGTAAAGCCGCGCTTCTTAAGTAATGCCGCCTGTTTTAAGCTGGCGTATCCACCCTGAATACGCCTAAAGTATTCATCGAGAAGCTGCTTGCCTTGGCCATACGGAATTTTGTCCGGATCTACGCCGATTCTCTCCAATAGCACTTGCGCTTGTTTGGGCGAAAACTTCTTGCCGCGATCCCATCCGCGTTCCTGAACGGGCGTAATATCCCATTGCGAGAAGGGGTCTATCTTCGTAACCAGAAACTCCGCCCTCGCCTGAAGAGAGGCGCGGGTGGCGGCTTCACGCTTCTTGCGCTCTTCAACTTCCGCCTTGACCTTCGCCAGTTCTTCCGTCATATCAACTCTCTTACCGCCTTCTTTTACCCGCCGCGCAACTTCCGCAATAACTTCATCATCTAACTTGCCGCCCAAAATATCCGCCGTTGAGCAGAGCTTATGCCGCCCGGAATTACCGCAGAAATCCACAATCAGGCAAGAGGGCTTTACCGATTCCCGAATCATCCGGCATCGTTCCGCCGCCGTGGGTGTCTCACCCAAAAGCCCCGCGACCGTATCGTGCGGTCTTGTGCCGCGCCCCGCCATCTGCGCGTAAAGGCTGCGTGATTTCGTGGGGCGGGCCATCACGACCACCTCAACGCCCGAATCATCGAAGCCCTCGGTAAGTACGCCGACATTGACGATAAACTGCAACTTCCCCGCCTTGAAATCGGCAAGCATTCGCCGGCGGTCTTCTTTATCCGTCTTGCCGCAGAGCCACGCCGCCTTGTCTGGACGGTAGCGGTTCAAGATCTCTGCCAACTTCTCCGCCTGATCCACCGTGGCGGCGAACACAATAGCGCGTTTTTCTCCGCAAATCTCCACCGTCGGCGCGGCAATCCCTTGAAGGTTGCGCTCATTCTCCATAACCTCCGCCAAATCGCCCTGGTTCAAGTCTCCCGCCGTGGTGCGGCATTGCGAGAAATCCAAGGTGCCAACCGTCACCATCTGCTGTTCGATGGGAACGAGCCAGCCGTTGTTGATTGCATCGAGCACCTGATACTCATACGCTACCGCATCGAACACTTGCCCCAACGCCGCTTCATCAGCGCGGTCGGGTGTTGCCGTTACGCCGAGAACTTTGCAGCTGGGGTTTTGGCAGTACCAATCAACGCAGCGGCGGTAAGTGCTTGATGTGGCGTGATGCGCTTCATCGATAACCACAAGCCCAAATTCCTGCGGATCAAACTTGCTCATTCTTCCCGCACCATCACCGCCAGCACATTGCGTCTGCACCGTTGAAACGATAACCGGCGGCAAATCGCCCCACCACGATTGCACATGGTATTCGCCCATTTCAATCTGCGCTTCAAGCCCGGTAACACGCTTAATCTTATCGGCGGCCTGAGTAATCAATTCTTCACGATGCGCAAGCACCATCGCCCGCGCCCCGCGTTCGTGCATCCGCCGTATGATTTCGGCAAAGAGAACCGTTTTCCCCAAGCCCGTGGGAAGAACGGCAAGCGCGGATGTATTTTCTTTCCACGCTTCAAAAACGCCGTTTGCCGCCGCTTCCTGATAATCCCGAAGTCTCATTTTGTCCTTTCGTTTTGCCCAGATGAAGAATTAAGCCTTAAACTCCTTCGGATTACGATCGTATTCTTCTTCAGTCTGCCAGCCACGTTCGTGGCAAGCCTTACAACCGTTCCCCTGGCAGATTCGGCATACGCAATGCGCCTTGGCTGACTTCACAAAGCTGTAAGCGTTGTTAAGCTGAATGAGGGCATCCTGCCGAACCGCCTTAAACGCTTCAACGCCAGCTTCAAGGGCTGAACGCAGAACGCTTCTTGCATCGCTGATGTTGCGGATAACCTCGTTCAATTCTTCCTGTTCAAATGCCGCGTTGATTTCGACCGGAATCTCCGTCCCGAAACGATCGAGCGGCACCACATGCCCCGTTCCTTTCCCCATTCCCTGTTCCCCATTCCCCGGACGCGTCGGTCTCACCGGCGCGGCAACCGGCACCGTGTAAGTCTTTCCGTCGCGCCCGACGCGGCGAACTGGCATCTGTGGCGCGGCAAATGTGCCGTTTTCCGCTTGCGCATTGCCGTTTTCCGTCATTATCGGGCGAATAGGGCGCGTCGGCATGGCAGGCGCGGCAGGAGAACAGGTCTGGACATTGTCCATACCTGATGCGCCCAAAAACCGCTGCACGGTCTTGTACGAAACGCCGCAAGTGTCCGCCAAAAGTGCCTGGCTCGGCTCACCTCCGAAAAGGTGCTCACGGGCATTCCAAGCCATCTCGAGCGCGTGGCGTTTGTCGGCATTCGTGCGGCGTAAGCCGTGCGTCGAATTAGCCTTGAGCGCATAGAGAAGGGCGGCTTTATAATCGCCGTCTTGCAGTTCCGCCATTACCGCCTTCTTGCCGATCCGGCGCAAGGCTTCGACACGGTGGAAGCCGTCTGCGAGGTAATACTCTGCGCCGTCCGTAAACACGGTAACGGCAGGGAACTTGTCTCCCCGCTCCATCGCTTCGGCATAATCCGAAACCGTGTCCTCATTGAGCGCGGCGCGTGTCTGCAAGTCCCGCGTGTTGAGTTCTTCAATTTTGATTTTTAAGATGTTCATTTAATCATCCCTCCTAAGTTCTTCTTCAATTGCCGCATCGACTTCTTCCTGGGTCTTGAATTTCTCCCCCGGCACAAAACCGATATGGACTTTCGGCAGCGTCACCTTGCCGGTGATAATCTTTTTTACTGTTTCAGCTTTCATGGGGTTTTACCTTTCACAGCGGGTTAGCGGCTAATCACTAACCGCTAACCGCTTTCTCACTTTCCCGCTAACTTTAAAACGGCATATCCACCGTGCTCACCGCCTTGAAAAGTGCCTGAATATCGGCGGGTGAAAGCTGATCGGGGTCTTTCCCGTTCGCCACGCTGTCGTAAGTCTCAAACCACTTTTCATCATGCTTTTCGCTCTTGTACGGCTCACCCAAAAGCGAGCGGTAATACGCGAACGCTCCATCAGAAGTCTGCGGAAAACTCGCCCACGGTTTTTCTTTCGGTGCCGCAGGCTCGCCCACCGTAGCCTTGGCGAAGGTGGGACGCGCAGGAACGGCTGCAGGACGCGCCGGAGCGGCGGAAGGTGCCGACGGTGCGGCAACCGTGCGCGGCGCCGTGGCGGCGGCTTGCGGCGCGGCTGACGCGCTTGCGCCTACCTTCTTCGGCTGCGCGGCGAAAAGGGCTTTCGCTTTCGCTCCCCACTTCGCCTGCAACTGCGCCACATCCGACAATCCGCCCTCGGGAACATACGCCGTGCGGCCGCTCCCCTTGGCGCGGTTAAGGGCGTGAACCCAAAGCTGCTGATTGCCCGTCTTATCGATTTGGAAGTTAAGCTCAACTTCACCAATCGCATGAAGATTGCCGAATGGTACACCGTTCGCATCGGGATTCTGAAACCACCAGAAATCGGCAAAGGTGGCGGGGGCCCATTCCGGCGCCCATTCCTTGATGCCGTTGATGGTGGCTTCATTAAACCCGCCGTCCTTATTGGTAAGCCAATGGCGTTTCTTCGCTTCCCACTCGTAGCCGTTGTCCTTCTTGTACGTCTCGCCCGTCTGCGGATCGATGACCGCGAAGTTGATGTCGAGAATGAGCTTCCCGTCTTTCTCAAAGCAGCTTGCCGTCGTAGGCTTGCCGCGATATGTGCCATCAGGTATTCCGTAGCTGAAAGGCTGTCCAGGTGTGTATGCCATGTTTTTTTTCTCCTTGTTCGTTAATAACTTTTTGTAGATAATTAGTGAACAATCTGCGTCCAATCGAAAATGCCGTCGACCGCAACTTCGATCGCCATGCCCTGCGCCGTGCGCGATTTCGCCATCATCGACGCAATGCCGCCCGTATACAGCGTTCTGGTCATGCCGCCCGTCGCCTTGCCTTTCTCAACGGCGATATCGGCCGAAAGAAAGAGAAGGTGGTCGACTGTCTGCTGGAACTTGTCACGCCCGGGCGCCTTGCCTTTTTCGCCCTGCACCAAGTGCGGCTGATGCTGAATAAAGTCGCCGCCTTCTGGGTTCGCAATGCGCAGCACATTATCGTGGCAGATAGCGCACACATTCGCGCCCGATTCCAAGAGCTTGTCGAGAAGGGGATAAATCGGCACAAACTTGTCATAGACGATCTGCGCACCCTTGCCGTAAGTCCACTGTTCGAGCGACTGCTTGATGGTGGCCGAATCGCCCGGAATCGACGCCATGCAGTTCGAAGCCGCGAACTCCTGCGCCCGCGTGAACGAGTCGATAACTACGTTGTCATAGTCCTTGACTGCATCTGACTTGAGAAACGCGATAAGATCATCCCACGCCGCCGCCGGCGCATCCGGGTCGAAGCGGTAAAACTTCGGCGTGATGTTGCCGATAAGCCCCAACTCTTCAAGCTTGCCGCGAATCACCTTCAACGACCCCTCAAGGTCGATGAATAAGGTCTTCCCCGGGAGCATTGTAGCTAAGGTAGTCTTACCCGCGCCGCCCACGCCGTAAAGGCCGATGAAGTGCCCGCGGGGCTTGAGATCATCCCAACTGTCCACCGTCTGTTCCGTAACGGATGCGGGCTTTTGAATCTGTGCGGCAGGAAATGCCGCGCTTGGTCTTTTTGGTATTGCCATTTTCTTTTTCCTTTCGTTTTACTTGGCAGAAAGTTCTTCGTGAAGGGCGATGCGAAATCCTTCCGGCGGATTCTTCGCGTCAACGTGAATGCGGTCAAGGCAAATGCCGGCATACTGACAGTTGCGGCAGTTGTCGGGATTGCACGCCCGCGGATAGGCGTATTCGGCATACTTCGCCTTGCGTCCTTCCGCGGCGAAATGAAGAAGCATCCGGCAGACGCCGAGCCGTTCGCGGCGGAACTCTTCGAGCATGTCGAGCGATACTTCAACTTCACGCCGCTGGAAGTATTTCTCGCTTTCCGCGCTCATCGCCTCTAAGATTCGCGCCCCGTACTCATCGGGTGTTTCAGGATGCCCCGCAAGCTTTTCACCCTTGGCTGAATCGGCGGTCTTCTTCGGTGTTCCATCGCGCTTGATACAGCGGTTGCCGTCCGCATCAAGCACAATCGGGAGGCCGTTTTCGTCCAGCTCGGGCACGTTGGCCTTCGGCTGGAGAAGGGGCTTGCGGATAACATCATAGACGCAAACGGCAAGCTCGCCGGTGGTGTTGTACACCCAATCGGCGTAGGCAAGGAGCTGATGGTTGAATTTAAGCCGCGTCCAATAGTCGGAAGTCTCCGAAAGATCGTCAGCCGTGGTCTTGCGCTCCCATACAACCTTGCGCCCATCTTTCAGCACCGCAAGCCCGTCAACCTTGCCGCGCTGCTCAAATGTGCGAGAGCCGTCAATCGCGTCGATAAATTCCTGTTCAGGATTCATCGCCGCATAATCGCGATCGTAAATTTCGCCGTAGGTTTTGCAGTATGCGCCAAGAATGCCGAACACCTTTGCCGCCATCCATTCATCGAGCTGCGATCCGGTAATTGCCGCTTTGTACTGCGCCGCAAAATCACCGCCCTTGGCGCGTTCTTCTCCGCCGTTATGGACGGCTGTACCGATGCGCAATGCTTCAGACGGCACGGCCACTTTAAGCCCGATGATATTGTCATAGAAATACTTGCGCGGGCAACGCAAAGCGCAAGCCATTGACGACGCTGTAAGAGTAAGCTTACTCATCGTTCACGCCCTCCTAACAAGCATATCGGTTCGAGAGATTCGACCGAAAGTCAATTTGACGATCGCGTCTTTTGCGCGATCAGGAGACGAAGCCCTCACGTGATACTCAGCTTCATTCGTAAGTACTACATATTCATTCATGGTTATTCCTTTCGTTTTCGTGTTTTTTGTGGTTCAAAACATTTTCGCCACAACAACGAGAAGGGCGCAGACCGCCATCGCCAATAATGTCGGGAGTGCCGCCTTCATTCGCCTCCGCCAAAGCCTGCGGTTAATCTCACGCTCGTATTCCGCAAGACTGCGTTTCGCTGCTTCCGCTTCTTCTTCACGGCGGCACAATTCAAGATCCCGCCGGATAATGTCATTAAGAGTCATTCTTTCGTAATCCTTTCTTTGATAACCTTCTCGACATCCGGCCTAAACCACCAGCGGCGGTCGCCGTTGCGAATCGGCCGCGCCTTGTTCCAGTCGAGTTCCCCCGGCTTAAAGCCGTTGCGCATGCGCCGCTGAAACGTATCGAGCTTAAAGCCCGCAAGTTTCGCCACCTGCGCATCCGTCAGTATGTCGTTTTCAGTAATCATTCCTGTGCCTTGCGTTTCGCGTCCTTGATGATCTGCGCCGCCTCACGCGAAGCGGCCCGTCCGTTCGCGTCAGCCGACTTATCCAGCCACTCACGCGTTTCATCGTCCAAGGGGACATTCAGTATTTTTTCACTCATGTTTTTTGTTCTCCTTATGATGTTTCAAAAAAGTTGCCCGCATTGCCGTACCGCGGCGGGCGCGCGGGGTTCCAAATTACTTTGCTCGTCTCTCCGAGCCGTCACCGCTATGCCAGGTTTACATCCTGTCGGTCTGGGATGCGGGCTTTCCTACGTTTTCCGCTCTCACCCGATGAGCGTGGGTTTATTGGCTGTTTTACACCCTCTCCCCTTGGGCACGGATTCACAGCCTACATCGTTGCGCACCGCTTCGGCTTCCCCGTTTCGTGATTTTGCCTGTCGCTTGGCTCACGCCGCCAGTATCAACATCATTTTCCGTGAATGAGCGCAAAGCCGATTTCCGCCGCCGCCCAGAATGCGCCGACCGTCACCGCGGCAACCGCCCATTGCGCCCATGCGTGATTCTCGATGTAGTTCCAAAAGTGTTTCATGATTTAGTTCCTTTTGTTTGGTAAATTTGGTATTATCCGAAGCATGAAAACTCAACCGACAAACCATGACCTGAAAAATGAAGCAGCATTCTTCTTGAAGTCATTTTTTGAGAAGTGCCGCGAAAATTCAACGGAAGCTCGACGTAGCATCTTCCAATGCGCAACAGTTCTGTTGTCAATAACAGCTCCTCTAACCGCGTCACGTCCGGCCGCAGGAATGAGCGCAGTGTTCTCGGCTCTGTCGATTCTCTCTGCTGCAGTGTCTGTGTTTTGCGGGCTTCATCTGCTGTACGTACCAATTCGTCAAAGTCGAACAGTGCTGCAAAAGGCTGTGGAAGAACTGGAGGAATCAGTACGTAAAAATCAACCAATCCAAGCCCTATTGATACCAACTTCTTATAGTCGATTTGAGATGATAATTTCGTATCTTCAATTATTGAGCCTTCTTGCGTCAGTCCTTCTGCTGACGCTTTCTGCGATTCTTTGCGCTTTCTAAACCAGTTGAACATCGTTCGTTCCTTTCGTTTAATCGGCGTTCTCGCGCTTCTGCCGCATACGGTCTTCTGCGATTTTGCGCTCCAACTCCGCGCGAACAATCGCCCACACAGAATCATCACCGCTATAGATCCACAAGTCCGCATCGCGCAAGTTCGCACCGCGCAAGTCCGCATCGCGCAAGTCCGCATCGCGCAAGTCCGCATAGCGCAAGTCCGCAAAGCGCAAGTCCGCATCGCGCAAGTTCGCACCGCGCAAGTCCGCAAAGCGCAAGTCCGCCTTTTTGCCATCTGGTTCGTTATTGAGCCACTTCTTGTGGCTGTCGAGGATTTCTTTCAGTTCTTCTTTCGTCATGGTTGTTGTTCCTTTCGTTGGTGGGGGAGAGGTGACTCCCACCCGCTTTGCTAAAAAAAGAGGGCGGGGTTATTTAGTTACGCTTGAGTGGGGGGGGGGGTGACTCCCACCCTTTTATCCAAAAAAAGAGAAGCGACGGCTTCAGGCGTCTTTCCTTCTCGCCGTGCGCGGTTCTCAATTTTAATCCAAGTTCTCACGTTGAAACAATGCTTGATGTTTTTGGTTTCCATTACTTGATTCCTTTCCGTGCTTTGTCGCTCTCGCGCTTTTTGAAATTGGCATCGATAATTTCACGCGCCCTTGCTTCATCTTCAGCAGTCCAAGGATCGCCAGCAACGGCTTCATCAAGGATGGCATTCATCATTGTAGCAGGGGCTAAACCTGCCGCCTTTGCGCGTTTCTCAATCTTCACTGAGGTTTCAACCTTAACCGAAAGACGACGCTCTACTTTATCAAGCGCGCGCATTGTAAGTTTGTTGCTCATTGATTTGTTCCTTTCGTTTTGCCCGCCCTCGATTGTCCCTTATCGGGGGCTACGGCGCATATTGTAGCATAGGTGACTCCCACCCGTCAATAGAGAATTTATATTTTTTTTATATTTTTTCAATAGTGATTTAATGGTGTTTCCGTATAGGATTACACGAAAATATCAAATAGTTTGAATATTTATGGTAAAACTGAACCCGCAAGCCTTGAGGTATGCGGAAAATGTTTTAAGCGTGATGGCATCTGCGCAATGTTCAATTCTGCTGACATTCGCTTGGGGTATTTTCATGCGCTTGGCGATTTCCGTCTGCTTAAGTCCGCTGCGCTTTCGTGCGTCAAGCAAAGCCATTTGAAGGGCGTTCGTTGCGCGTTCGCGATATTCGTCAAATCCGGGAATTTCCCGCAGTTCTTCA
>JAEIGA010009663.1_pt1 | contig 14606 bp, 13 predicted proteins | sample 9270691 | NCBI WGS metagenome assembly JAEIGA01 (sample SAMN17057246, study PRJNA624740) | gut metagenome | biome: biome; isolation source: fecal sample | host: Bos grunniens | place: China: Xizang | collected 2019 | reverse complement strand
TTTGTTGAAAAATATATTTTTCAAGAATTCGCCGTTGCACGATGGTGCAGTACTGATAGCTGCGGATAGATTGGTTGCAGCTCGATGTGTGTTGCCATCGACTGAACGAACAGATATACCATCATACCTTGGAACCAGACACCGTGCGGCAATCGGAACTTCTGAGATTTGCGATGCCTTGATAATCGTCGTATCTGAGGAAACTGGTGCAATTTCGTTGGTCGAACGTGGTGATATTGCTAGAAATTTGTCAGCAGCAGATTTAAAATTGAAACTTGTAGACAAGTTGGTTAAGTAGTATTTGTGAAAAGTCGTTAATGAGAGATTTATGGAAAATAAAAATAGAAAGATAAAATTCGGTGCTTGGAGCATTATTTTTATGTTATGTGCTATTTCGATGAGTGATTGTGCACAGCCGATGACACCTAGGGGTGGGCCGAAAGATTCTCTTCCGCCTGTAGTCGTAGGTGCTGAGCCAGCCTATCGTACAACGAATTTTAATGGTAAGCGTGTAGTCATTATGTTTGATGAGTATGTTCAACTCAAAGATCAGCAGGCTCAGTTTTATATGTCGCCTTTCCCAGAGAAGAAACCTACGCTGATGATTAAGAATCGTAGCGTGGTGGTTGATCTGAAATCGCCATTGGATTCGGGAGTGACATATTCTCTGAATTTTGGAGAATCGTTGGTCGATAATAACGAGGGAAATATACTGCACGGGTTGACATACGTTTTCTCGACAGGTGGTGAAATTGATAGTTTAAAGATGACAGGACTCGCTTTAGATGCATATACACTTGATTCTGTGAGTCTGGCTTATGTAATGTTTTATGATCCAGAGTCCGACTCTTTGGATTTAGATTCGACGCTTTACCGTTCGAAAGCCCTCGCCGTTGGACGAACAAATCGCAATGGAATTTTTGTACGTGAATTCTTGAAAGGGCAGCCATACAAGGTTTACGGATTTTTGGATAAGAACGGAAATCAGTATTATGAACGCGGTGTCGATATGGTCGCTTTTACAGATGAATTGTTCAATCCTACACAACTGCCCGAAGTGAGTATCTGGGAAGATACGTCGGGCGTGCAGTTGGCTGATGCTCAGGTTGTATTGTATCTGTTTAAAGAAAAAGCATTGACACGTCAGAATTTTAGCGAAATGACTCGCCCGTTGAAAAACAAGATTGTGATGAAATTTAATGCTCCGTGGCCACAGATCACTGAACTCGAAATCGATGGTATTGATAAGTCAAAAATTATTTATGAGTATCTTAAGCCTGAACGTGACAGTATGGCATTATGGTTAGATATGCCACTGGAAGATCTGCCTGATACATTGAACGGTAGTTTTGTCTATATGAAACCGGATTCGATGAACGTTATGATTCCAACCACCGAGCCAATCAAACTCGGATTCTTTGAGAAAAAAGAAAAAAAACAAGATCAGGATTCTCTGAAGTCTAAAAAGATGAGTGTAAATGTACACGTTAAAGGTGCAGTGTTGCCGTATGAGAATATTCCGTTGGAATTTGCCTATCCGTTGAATAAGGTTGAAAAGAATAAAATCGAGTTGGAGTATTGTGGACGTGGTGATAAATGGCAACGCGTTCAGATGTCAATCGAACGTGATAGTGTCAATGCAAAGTTGTGGATTATCAGTTCGCAGTGGGTCAAAGGTGGTGAATATCGTTTGATGATTCCAGCCGGAGCATTCAGAAATATTATCGGTGAACAGAATGATACATTGAAGGCTCCGTTTACAATTGCAAGTACGAGTGAGTATTCGACGATCATTCTCAATGTGAGTGGTGCTGACAGCAACAAAAATTACATTGTTCAGATTGTTGATCCAACACAACGAGACCTGAAGGTGTTGCGTGAGATTAAAAGTGTTGGAAACGGAGTGCTGAAAATCGAGTATGTTGATGTTGGTACAAGAGCAATCCGCGTAATTGAAGATTCGAATAAAAATGAGAGATGGGATCCGGGTGAACTCGAACATAGAGTTGCACCTGAAAGAGTGCGTATGTTGACAAGTAACGATGGCGTGGCAACGTTCTTATGTAAGAAAAATTGGGATGTTGAATTTGATTTGGATCTCAACAAACTATATGCACCCCGCAAGGTTGTGAAAACCGAATTGTTGCCGGATTCGTTGTTACAGCAACAGACCCGGGTGGACAATCATAATCACCAACATAATAATTAATAATTATTTAGGCCGATAAAAGTTTGCGATGAAAAGAATAGTTTTGTTAATAGTGCTTGCAGTATCGTTGCTCGGAGTAAAGTCTGTATCAGGACAACACTACGTTGGTGTGCGTGGAGGTTTCGGTGGCGGAATGTCAAGATTTGAGCCTGTGTTAGACGATAGATTTTTTTCGGGATTGACCTCCTGGGGGGTGAGTTGGAAATATCGTAGCGACGTGAAATATGTGGGTGTAATACAGTTAGATGTGTTATATGCTGGACAAGGGTTTCAACGTGCTGAAAATCAATTTGCAGATACTTCATACAGACGTACCGTAAATTCGATAATGATGCCATTTATGTGGCACCCACACTTCCAGATGTTTAAGGGACGTAGCGAATTTTTTCTCAATCTCGGGGTCTATGCTTGCTATAATCTGAATTCAAGTTATGAGTGGGTGTCTGATCGCAATGGAGTCTTTGAAAGTGGTGATTATGAAATGATTGATATTCGAGATAACCGATTCGGTTACGGACTTGTGGCCGGTGCAGGTCTGGGTGTGAATTGGGGCCGATTTGAATTAGTCGTTGAGGCACGATATTGGTTTGGATACTCGGATATTCTGAAAAATCATACAAAATATGAGGGCAATCCGATGAGATCTCCAATGGATCAATTAAATCTCTCTGTGGGATTGTATTATCGTCTAGGAAAATATAATGATAAAAATAATGGAACAACAAGAATCAACAAGACAACAAAAGGTCGGAAGTCTGCTGAGAAGAGACATTAGTGATATATTTCTGAAAGAGGCTCGTGATTTGGTACAGGGAACAATGGTTTCGGTGACTATAGTCAGAGTATCTCCCGACTTGAGTTTTGCAAAAATATATCTGAGTGTATTTCCATATACTCAGGCCGAAATTGTCGTAAACCGACTTAATGAGAATGTCTGGATTATTAGAAAGGCTTTGGGTCAACGTGTCAGAAATCAGTTGAGAATAGTTCCCGAACTTGATTTCAGACTTGACGACTCGTTGGAGTATATTGAAAATATTGACAACTTACTGAAAAAATAGAATGAGTTTGTTAAGTCTGTGGATTGCCCGACGCTATCTAATTTCGCCCAAGTCGCATTCTGTAATCAATTTGATTTCGATAGTGAGTGCGTTTACGGTAGCAATTCCGGTAGCAGCGATGATTGTATTGTTGTCGGTGTTCAATGGATTTGATGGGCTGATCAGACAGATGTATAAGAACTTCGATCCGGATATAAGGATCGAGGCTGCACGAGGAAAGTTCTTTAAAGGTTATCCCTCTTTGTCGGGAGTCGAAGGCGTTCAGTCCTACTCGGAGATGGTCGAGCAGACTGCACTATTTGAGTATCAAGATCATCAGTTTGTCGGAACAATGAGAGGAGTCGATTCGATGTATAAAAATGTTATACCAATTGAGCAGACTCTAACAAGAGGTCGTTGGCAACCCGAATTCGGTGAAATCAATCAGGCAATACTCGGACAAGGCGTAGCACATTCGTTGGGTGTAAATGTACATATCTATTACCCATTGAAGGTCTATGTGCCTAAGAATGGTCCGGTATCTCCGTTTCTGCCAATAGAGAGTGTAAAGGGCGAGAAATTGTTCCCAGTTGGGGTATTCTCGTTAGATGCACAGTCAGATGGTGAATATGTGATTGTCCCGTTGCGATTTGCACAAACTCTCGTGGGTGAGAAAAAGGTGAGTGCGATTGCTGTAAAATTGGTTGCAGGGGCTGATCCCAATCAAGTTAAGCACAACTTGCAACAGTTGCTCGGAGACGATTTTGTGATAAAAACTCATAGTGAGCAAAAGCAGTCGGTCTATCGGATTATGCAGTATGAAAAGTGGGGGATATATACGATTCTGTTGCTTGTGATGGTTATCGGAGCATTTGGAATCGTTGGTGCTCTTGTTATGTTGATAATGGAGAAACATCGTGACATCGAAACACTGACTGCTATGGGGCTGACAAGAGATAAATTGAAGATGATATTTATTAACGAAGGGTTGCTGATTGCTCTGATTGGAGGTCTGATTGGAGGAGTGTTTGGCGGTGCATTGTGCTGGGGTCAAGCTCGTTGGGGATGGGTGAAACTGCAGGGACAAAGTTTCTTGATAGACTATTATCCTGTTGATGTACATTTTGTAGATGTGTTGCTAGTCTATCTAAGTGTAGTGGTTGTGGCGTGGCTGATGTCTTTGATTACGGTATCAGTAACATTGAGGTCGTATAAAAAATAGAAATATTGATATGAGAAAGATTCTCTTTTTGATTATAGGTTTATTTTTGGTTGTTGGTTGTAATAATCAAAATAAACGAATTCCTGACGAAAAATTAGTGTCCATCGTTAAGGAAATTTTTGTAACTAATGCTTATGTAAAAAAGGTACAACCCAATTTATTCAGTGATACGTTAGATTATTTCAAGCCTATTTTTGCAAAATACGGATACACAATTGACGATCTTAGGTATACACTCTATAAGATGTCGATGCGAAAATCATCTCGTATTTCGTGGATTGTTTCGGCTGCACTCGATTCTCTGAATCACGAGTTTGCCGGATTGAAATACTACAAGAACTTGTATGACCGTATTGAGCAGGTAATTATGAGTGAGAGTCAGGATACAGTTTTTGAACGTGCAGAGATGATAAAACTCGAAGGTCAAAAAAAATTGTCAAAAGCCGATTTTGTGCTGAAAGTTGATACCAACAGAATTTATAGTGTACGTTTCAGATATAAGATTGATTCGGTTTCAAGTGGTCAGCGATTGAGAACACAAATTGCTACGGTAGATATGAACGGAAAGCTGGTCTCTACGAATTATGAGTATTATTCTCGTGAAGGAGAAGGCTATTTGACATTTGATATTCCGGTTAAGTATGCCAAAGAAGATTCTCTGAGAGTGAAAATATTGTATTTTCCTCCGAAGGCGAATATTCCGTATGTTCGAATCTATATAGACAGTGTTCAAGTTAGTTCGATGTTGGGATATTCAGATGCACGAAATCTTGCACTCAGACGTCGTCTTGATTATGATTTCTTAAAAATGGTTAACAATGTCCAGCTTAAGGCGGATTGCGGCACCCCTGATATTGTGCCCTTATCGACTCCGAATTAGAAACGGAATTCTCACGTTTCAGGATAACAGACTCGTTGATATTTGTTCGGTGACGCCTTCAGAATTGGATTCATCGGCGTCGGTTGAGTATTATAATGGTATCATTATTCCGACTTGGACCAATGCTCATTGTCACTTGGAGTTGTCATATCTCTATGGTCAAGTGCGTGAAAATAAGGGATTAAATGGTTTTATTTGCGAGTTGGATTCGGTGCGTGAGAAGACGTGCATTGTAGACCGAATTGCTGCGGCCTCGTTCCGCCAGTCACAAATGTTTGCCGAAGGGACTTCTCTTGTTGCAGATATTTGTAATGATACATATGGTCTGTCATTGAAATGTGGCTCAGGAATCGAATATGTGAATTTTGCTGAGATGTTCGGTCTGGAGAGTAGAGGTGTAAATCGGGCGTGGAATCGCGGGTGTGAGGTATTGGATTTGTGTTCAGAATTGGGGTTAACGGCAACACCTGTTCCTCATTCACTCTATTCAGTGGGTAATGATTTGATGGCTAAAATTGCATATTTTCAACGAGATATTCCATTGTCAGTGCATTTTATGGAAGATGCTGCCGAAACAGAACTATTCTTTGAGAAAGGCGCATTATATACTCGTTATAAAGCTGCAGACTGGTCGGTTGATTTCATTAAAGATAAGAGTCCTGCCCATCGGTTGATAAAACATTTTGCAAAGGAACAACCTTTGTTACTCGTGCATAATACTTTTGTGAAAGAAGAGGATGTGGATTTGATTAATAGTTATTTTGATTCAGTTTGTTGGGTGTTGTCACCGCGTTCGAATTACTATATTTCACGAACTGAACCTCCGTATGAATTGTTGCGTAGAAAGGGGTGTAGGATTGCACTCGGAACAGATTCGTTGGCATCAAACCATACATTATCAATGTGTGATGAGGTTAGGTTTATTCAGAGTCGTCACCCGGAAATTCCACTTGAAGAGTTGGTATATTGGGCTACGGTTTCTGGGCAAATGGCACTGAAACAGATGGCTAATGAACCTACTGTCGAGCAGATGTTTGACTCGGGTGCCGTTCTTATTGAAAATGTAGATATTGCCAATGAACGATTGTTAGATCAATCAAGTTCGCGACGTCTTATTTGATAGCTGTACATTGTGTTGCAATTTGTTAGAGAAATAGACCGTGAAAATCGGGAAAATCATCATACCTGTCATATTCAGAAAAACAGACAACAATTTACCAATATCGGTCAGAGGTGTAATATCAGAGTCGTCGGTTGTCGCACATAATAATGACCACCAGAATGCTTTGTCGAAATCTGAAACTTCAGGATTAACCTTTGACTCGAAGTAGTAGAATATGAGCGCTGAGAACCAAATCATCGCAGCTAAAATCAGTAGGTAGGATATCATAAAATTTGATATCTTGTTTTGTGTAATCCAGTTGATGACGATTATAAGTCCGTATGCTCCCCGAACCAAAGGAATGATTTTTAGCAGAAAATCGGTCAACGGGTTTATGTCCAGATTGATTTTGCGGGCAATAATCGCAAATGGAATGGAGATGATGAAAAATAGCCAATTGTGTATTAAATAATGTTTTCGGTTAGAGCTTCGGTAGAGTCGGTATAAAAAATCGACCATAAATAGAAAACAGATCCAATATTGAATTCTCAGAAATAATAGATCCATACTGGGAGTTATTACTCTCAAAATCTGGATAGATATAATTATAACCAGCAAAATGCTTGAAATAATGATGACCAGATCGAGGATGTTATCTAATCTTTTGAGAAGGTAATTCATACTAGGCAATTTTTATCTGAATGATGTGCAAAAAAAGTACCACTCGAAAAGATGAAATTGTTAGATTAAAATTAAATATTGTGCAAAAAAAGAGTAATTTTGCAAGTTGAGAAAATTTTTAAACCATATAATATGAAAAAGTTAATCGTTATGGCAGCACTTATATCAATGTGCTCGTGTGGCGGTAGTGACCAAAATCCGCTGCTGACAGAATACGGAACTCCGTATGGAGCACCTCCGTTTGACAAAATTAAAAATGAACACTACAAACCAGCATTTGAAGAGGGTATCCGTCAAGCTCGTGCAGAGGTTGATGCTATTGTGAACAATGCCGAAGAACCAACCTTCGCAAATACGATTGAGGCTCTCGAACGCAGCGGTAAATTGCTTAATAATGTTGCGGGAATCTTCTTCAACCTGACCTATGCTGAAGTTGATGACGAAATGCAACAAATCTCAATGGATGTGTCTCCAATGCTCACAGAGTGGAGTAATGATGTTTCGTTGAATCAAAAATTATTCGACCGTGTAAAGACAGTTTACGATAATCGTGCAAATTTAACACTCTCGACAGAACAGATGCGTCTGCTCGAAAAAACATACAAGGGCTTTGCACGTAGTGGTGCAGCACTCTCAGAGGAGGACAAAGTTAAGTATAGAGCAATAACAAAAGAACTCTCTGAACTTAGTTTGAAGTTTGATAAGAATATGCTTGCAGCCACTAATGCTTTTACACTGCATATTACCGATTCGGCACAACTCGAAGGTCTGCCGGAATTTGCAATCTCAGGTGCTGCTGTTGAGGCTAAAGAACGCGGCTTGGAAGGTTGGGTTATTACTCTTCAATATCCGAGTCTTTCACCATTTTTGACATATTCGACAAATCGAGAACTCAAAGAAAAAATATGGAGAGCTTCAAGTAGCAAGGCTTTGGGTGGTGAATTCGATAATACTGAAATCATCAAACGAATTGTCGAATTGCGTTACCAATTGGCACAATTGCTTGGTTATGAAACTTATGCTGATTATGTTCTCGAAGAACGTATGGCTAAAAATCGTAACAATGTGACAGAATTGTTGACAGACCTTTTGGAAAAGAGTCTGCCTGCTGCACGTCGCGATGTAGAAGAAATTCAAGAGTATGCCAAATCAAAAGGTGTAGATTATGAGTTGATGCCGTGGGATTTCTCTTATTGGTCAGAAAAGTACAAAACAGAACGTTACAGCATCGATGATCAAATGACTAAACCTTATTTCAAACTCGAAAACGTTGAAAAAGGTGTATTTATGTTGGCAACAAAATTGTACGGATTGCGTTTTGTCGAAAATAAAGAGGTTCCGGTTTACCACAAGGATGTCAGAGTAATGGAAGTATATGATGGCGAACGCTTGATGGGATTGCTCTATGTCGACTACTTCCCGCGTGCAGGTAAGAAGAGTGGTGCTTGGATGACATTGTTCCGTGAAAATTCAATTGATGCTCAGGGAAATGAAACTCGTCCGTTGGTATCTTTGGTATTGAACTTTACAAAACCAACAGAAAATGAACCGGCTTTGTTGACATTCTATGAAGTGACAACATTGTTGCACGAATTTGGTCACGCATTGCACGGATTGTTAGCTGAAGGTACTTATCAGAGTCAGGTTGGTACAAATGTTCCTCGAGACTTTGTTGAGTTGCCATCTCAGTTGATGGAAAACTTTGCGTACGAAAAAGAATTCCTCGATATGTTTGCAGAACACTACCAGACAGGTGAAAAGATTCCTGCTGAATTGGTAACTAAAATTGTTGCTGCAAAGAACTTTATGAGTGGTTATGGTAGCGTTCGTCAAATTTCATTCGGTTTGGCAGATATGGCTTGGCATACAAGAACATCGCCGATTGAAGTGAGTGTTGAAGAATTTGAAAAAACGACAACTAAAGATTGTCAATTGTTGCCGTCAATCAAGGGAACTGCAATGGCTCCGACATTCTCGCATATCTTCTCTGGCGGTTATGCTGCAGGATATTATGGTTATAAATGGTCAGAGGTGCTTGACGCTGATGCATTTACAAGATTTAAAGAAGAGGGTATTTTTAATCAGGAAGTTGCAAAATCATTCAGAGAAAATATCTTGTCAATGGGTAACCGTGATGACTTGATGACACTCTATGTGAAATTCCGTGGTCAAGAACCTTCAACTGAAGCACTGCTTAAACGTAGTGGCCTGGTTGAAAAATAATAATCAAAACAGGGATTATAAAAAGAGTCCGATTTTGTCGGACTCTTTTTTTATTTTATTTTAGATATTGTTGTATGAAATCGCCAACTGAAATATTTTCTACTTTAATGCGTTTTTTAAGAATGCCCGATTTGACTATAAATGAACCTCTTAGGTGAAAATTTTGTAGCTTTTCTCGATTTAGTCCCATTGGCATTAGTCTTAGAACTCCGCCAGAAATATAGAGCCTAAATGGTATCAATTGTGAGTTATTTCCGTGTTTGATACATATTTGTTCATCTACTTTGAGAATGCCGATTAGATTTTGATTTTGGTCAGATATGTTGATGTTAATATCTGAAATCTTAAGTTTATGAGTTGATGTCAAATCAATATTGAGATTGCCACGAATCGAGTTGTTCGAGATTTTAAGATTCTCAATTTTTGGTTTTTGGTTGAGTTCGATGTTGACTTTATTAGGATTGAGATTGCACGAACTCAGTGTTATAATCAATCCCAAAATTAAAACGAGCCTCATTTATAATTATTTTGTTCCGGTGTAAATCATCGCAATGCCACCCATCAGAGTTGTGATTTCTACATTTGAGCAACCTTGTTCGATCATTATTCGTGCAAATCTGTCGCCCCAGGGAAATTGTTCAACTGAACGCGGCAGGTAGTCGTAGGCCTTGCGGTCGCCCGAAATCCAACCCGCTACAAGTGGTAAAATGTTTCTAAAATACCAGCGATATACAGCTCTGAACGCTTTATTTTCTGGCATAGAAAATTCGAGTACAACAATTCGACCATTGCGTTTCAAAATTCGGACCATCTCTTTCAATCCAAGTTCGGGGTGTTCGAAATTGCGAATCCCGAATGCAATTGTGACTGAATCTACAGATTCGCTTTCGATGTCTAGCTTTTCTGCGTTGGCTTGACTCAGTGTAATTCTATTGGATAATCCTGCATCAGCTACCTTTTTTCGGCCGACTTCGAGCATTCCCTCCGAGAGATCGAATCCCAACAAATTGGCATTAGTTGCATTACGGGCGAGAGCTAAAGTCAGGTCAGCCGTACCACAAGCTAAATCGACAATTGTCTGAGGATTATTCTGAGTCGCTTTCTGAACAGTTTTCCGTCTCCACTGATGATCAGCCCCCATAGATAGGAGGTGGTTCAGCATATCGTAGCGGTGAGCAACGCGATCGAACATCGTTTGTACCTGTTCGGTTTTAGTTTGGTTGCTTGTATATGGTTTAAGATCACTCATAACGTACTGTCTTTTCAGGAGAAATTTTTGAAACGATGTGTGTCGGAATTAATTGACAGATGACAATCACAGCAAATACTCCGATATTTAATAAAATTATTGTGGCCCAATTGAACGAAATCGGAACTTGATTGAGGAAATATCCGGCAGAATCTAATTTTATTATTCCCGAATATTTTTGTATCAGACAGATGACAATGCCACATAGGTTTCCCCAGATAATCCCTTTTGTTACTATATAGACTGCACGCCACAAAAAAACTTTCTGCAATAGGCGATTATCTGCACCGAGTGTCTTCATAACCCCGATAAAACGGCTTTTTTCGAGTAGTATAATCAGCAGTGCTGATGCCATATTGAATATAGCAACAACCAGCATTACGATGATTATCACCAGTGCATTGAGGTCGTGGGTAGCCAGCCAGTCAAATATCATTTGATTTTTTTGTCGTAGATTTGATACGATCAGCGATTCCTGAATCTGAGGGTCTTCGGACATTACATCACAGATTGAGTTGTGCAGATCTGTGAGATTTCTCAGGTCATATCCATTAATTTCATAGCCTGAAACCTGATTTGATGACCAATTATTTAACCGTTGCAAATTACGTATATCTGTAATCATCAGGATTTTATCCATTTCTTCGAAATTGCTGCGGTATATTCCAGATACTTTATAAAGATCTCGTCGTGGCGGATTCTGAATAAAAATCATCTCGACCTTAGATGCCGTATCTAGATTCAGCCGTTTTGCCATAACCTCAGAAATTAGAACATCTCGAGTCCGCATAGAATCTGAAACTCGAGGCAGTGAGCCTCGAATCAACATCTGTTCATAGAAACTCCAATCAAAATCCTGCCCAAGACCTTTGAGCATAATCCCCTCCATAACATCATCATTTTTGACGATGCCGGCTTTACGGGCAAATTTGTGAATATTCTTTACATTATCAAGTTGTGAAATTTTTGAGGGATAATTCACATCGGTCGTAATTGGTGGTGTCTCCAGCGAATTATTACCTTCGAGAGCCGTAATAGTTACGTGGGCTCCGAATCCGCCTAATGCTGCCGAGATCTCCTTTTTAAAGCCGTATATTACTCCAAGGGCAATGAGCATTACAGATATTCCGATTGAAACACTGAGTGTTGCAATGCTGACCATTACATTTTTGTGTCTCTGTGAACTTGAGGAAAGTCTGTTCCCGAGGAGATATGGAAGATTGGTTTTTGTCAACTTAGGCCCTGATTGAATAAAACTATTTTGTGATTTGTCCATCGATCATAACAATTTTACGATCAGAACGTTGTGCAAGATCATTATCGTGAGTGACAATGACAATCGTTTGTCCTAGTTTATCTCTAAGATCAAAGAATAGTGAGTGCAATTCATCACGGTTACGAGTGTCAAGATTTCCCGATGGCTCATCAGCCAGCAGTAGTGATGGTGAATTTATTAGTGCACGTGCAATGGCAACTCGTTGTTGTTCGCCACCAGACATTTCTGACGGTTTGTGATTCATACGATGCTGCATACCCAGCATCTTCAACAACTCAGTAGCTTTAGCTTCGGTTTGTCTGCGATCACTACCGGCAATGAATGCAGGAATACAGACATTTTCAAAGGCTGTGAATTCTCCTAACAGATTGTGAAATTGGAAAACAAAGCCGATATTCAAGTTCCTGAATTTCGACAATTTTTTATCTCCAATTGAACTTACGTCTATGCCGTTAATCAGTACACGACCTGAATCCTGACGACTCAGTGTACCCATTATCTGCAACAATGTAGTCTTGCCTGCACCACTCGGACCGACAATTGAAACTACTTCCGAACGTGCTATATTCAGCGAAACGTCGTTTAGAACTTTTAGATTTCCAAATGATTTGAATATATTTTCGACTTTAATCATTGTTGTTTCTGCTAAAATAGTTGAACAATCTGACACATTCTACTGCGGGTTTTACGTCGTGAACACGCAGTATTTTCGCACCTTGTCGAAGTGATTCCCAATTCAGAGCAATAGTTCCGGATAATGCATCTTCTGGAGTGCTATTCAAAATGCGATATATCATAGATTTACGCGAGATGCCTACAAGAAGCGGAACACCAAAGTGGGTCAACTTATGGAGTTGGCTGAGCAGTTCGTAGTTCTGTTGTGTACTTTTAGCAAAACCAAATCCTGGATCAAGAGCAAAATCTGTGATTCCGAGTTGATTGAACAACTCGATTTTATTGGCAAAATATGAATCTAGTTCATTGATGATATTGTTGTAATCACATCGTTGTTGCATATCTTGCGGAGTTCCCTTCATATGCATTGCAATGTATGGTGTTCCCAATTGAGCAACTGTTTCGAGCATTTTTGAATCAAGTTCTCCTGCTGTGATATCATTCACGATTATTTGTCCGAAATTCTTAACAACTGATCGTACAACGTTGCTGCGGAATGTGTCGACTGAAATTGGAATGCTATCCGAAACTGAACGAATAATTTCTATTGCCTTTGATACTCGGTTTAACTCTTCCTGTTCGGATACATCTTCAGCACCTGGACGTGATGAGTAACCTCCAACGTCCAGGATTTCTGCACCATCATTCAGAGCTGTGATAACTTTGTTTTTAAACAACTCTTGTCCGTTCCATCTGTTACCTGAGAAAAAAGAATCCGGCGTAACGTTTAAGATTGCCATTACGACCGGATTTGAAATATTTCGTAGTGCGAATTCAGCCATTAGCTGTAATTATTTATTGACAGGTTTAATATCTCGCACTCTGAGTTGGGGTGTTACCATTCCACGATAATGATTCTCGACAACACAGTAGCATACATCTATGGCTCCTCCACGACGAATGTGTTCGTAGTGAGTAGGCTGTTGGAATGCGATTGCTGCAATTGAGGTATTTGGTTTTTCGTGTTGAACGAGTTCCAATTTCAGGTGATCATTATCGTTACCGACGAGTCTCACCTCACCTCGGTCGCTGACTCCACGAGTGATGAACACCGGAGCCGAGTTGCCGGGACCAAATGGTTGGAAACGACTCAATGTCGCTCTGAATTCCGTCGTAATATCGCTGAATAACAATTCAGAATCAATATCAACTTGAGGAATAAGCATATCGTCTTCGATATGATTTTCGACATATTGATTGAAACGGCGAGTGAATTCTTCGACATTTTCAGGTTTCATTGTCAATCCTGCTGCATAGGTGTGTCCTCCGAAATTTTCGAGTAGATCGGCACACGACTCAACAGCCTGATAAAGATCAAAACCTGCGACGCTACGGGCAGAACCCGTTACAAAACCATTTGACATTGTAAGCACGACAGTCGGACGATAGTATCGTTCAATCAGACGTGATGCAACGATTCCGACTACGCCTTTAACCCAATTCGGATTATAGACAACCGTACTCTTTTTGTTCTTGATATCAGGATTTTTTTCTATCAAATCAGCAGCTTCCTGAGTTATTGAACGGTCGATGTTCTTTCTGTCGGCATTTGATTTGTCGATGAAATCTCCGAATTTCTTAGCCTTTTCGTCCGTATTGGCAATCAACAATTTGACCGCTCGGTGTCCACCTGAATAGTGTTTCGAGCCATCGTCTTCGTCGTCAATTTCCATACGACCGGCGGCATTAATTCTTGGTCCGATCTTGAATACGATATCATCAATTGTGATGTTATGTTTTTCAAGACCACACAACTTAATCACAGACAATAATCCGCGATTTGGTTGTTCATTAAGTCTTTTGAGCCCATAATAGGCAAGGATTCGGTTCTCTTCAACCAACGGAACAATATCCGATGCGATGCTGACAGCGACAAGATCCATTAGACATTCGACTTCCTCAAAAGGCAATCCTTTGCGGATACAGAATGCTTGGAGCATTTTGAAACCTACGCCACAACCTGACAACTCCTTGAACGGGTAGTTGCAATCTGCACGTTTGGGGTCGAGAACTGCCACTGCATTGGGGATTTCATCTCCCGGCAAGTGG
>JAEIGA010009662.1_pt1 | contig 14607 bp, 16 predicted proteins | sample 9270691 | NCBI WGS metagenome assembly JAEIGA01 (sample SAMN17057246, study PRJNA624740) | gut metagenome | biome: biome; isolation source: fecal sample | host: Bos grunniens | place: China: Xizang | collected 2019 | reverse complement strand
TTAAAAAAGGTAAATAAAATAAGCTCTATTGAAACGATTATAGCATTTTGCTTTTATTAGAAGTTCTCAATCTCTGATGGTCGGAAGCTAATATAACGAATGCGTAAAATAACTCTTTGTTTTGGAAAAATGATTCTTGAATTCGCTCGGCTGAATCTTGAAAAGGATTGGCGGAGGTGTTTTTTTTCTTGTCGAATGTACTTTATTTTGATACTTTGTAGCTGAATCGAATTGTTTTATTTAATTTTGCATACATATAAAAACCATTACGAAAATGCGAAAATTGATATTGTTGCTATTCTTGCTTGTGATAGCGGTTGCTCAATCGGTGGCTGTGCCGGCAAAACGCAGTCCTATAACGATAACCCAACCAAATGGAAAAACGTTGACCTATTTCCTCAAAGGCGATGAGGTGATTTCTTGGTGCGAAACCCTTGACGGATATACACTTTTGGGAAATGCAGAGAGCGTGTTGTGTTATGCCTATATTGATGAGCAGGGCAACCTTGTCGCATCAAACATTGTTGCATGTAATCTTGAAGAGAGAAATGTCGAAGAATTGTTGTTTTTGCAGAAAATCGAAAAGAAATTGTTCTTTGGCGAAAAGCAAATGGAGGTGTTCAATCAAAGACGTATGCAGATGCACGGTCTGACTCCTCAAAGAGCAGAATAATAAAGGCGGATTCGAAACTTTGATTTTTTTTTAGTACCTTTGCAGTCTTATGACAATGGAAGAAGATTTTAATAAGGTCGAATACACCGGTGATAACATCAAATCACTCGAGTGGTGGGAGCATATACGCATCCGCCCCGGCATGTATGTCGGCAAATTGGGCGATGGAGCTTCGTCAGATGATGGAATATATGTTTTGATTAAAGAGATAATCGACAATTCCATCGATGAGTTCACAATGGGAGTTGGAAAGGTTATTGAGGTTGAGGTAAATCACGAAACTAAACGAATAAAAGTTCGAGACTATGGCCGAGGTATTCCTTTGGATAAGGTTGTAGATTGTGTTTCTAAGATGAATACCGGTGCGAAGTACGACTCTGAGGCCTTCCAAAAGTCAGTCGGAATGAATGGAGTGGGAACGAAAGCCGTCAATGCCTTGTCTTCTTATTTCAAAGTGCAGTCGGTAAGAGATGGAAAGATGAAAGTGGCAGAGTTTCGCCAAGGTCAGATTTTCAATGATGCAAAAATAGTAGATACAGACGAGAAAAACGGAACGTATATAGAGTTCGTACCTGATGATGATCCGAGGATATTTGGTAAATATGCCTATATTGACGAGTATATTACCAAGATGATTTGGCATTACTCTTGTTTGAACCGAGGACTTACGCTCATATATAACGGAAAGAAGTATTACTCTAAGAATGGTTTGATGGACTTGCTTTCGGGCAACATAAACGACTCCGATGCTCTCTATCCGATAATACACATGAGTGCAGACAATTTCGAATTTGCCTTTACGCATTCGGATAAGGTTTATACAGAGGAGCATTACTCATTTGTGAACGGTCAAAACACGATTCACGGAGGAACGCACCTTGCCGGATTCAGAGAAGCTTTGGTAAAAGTGTTGAAAGACTTCTATAAAAAAGACTATGAGCCTGCGGACATACGCCAAGGTTTGGTTGCGGCAATCAGTCTTAGGATAGAAGAGCCTGTTTTCGACTCCCAAACCAAAACAAAACTCACTTCAACCAATATGAAACCCGATGGAAGCGGCACGGCTGTCAAGACATTCATCGGAGATATTGTTCGTAAAAACTTAGACGACTATCTGCATATCAATACCGAAACAGCAGAACTTATTTTGCAAAAAATCGTTCGTAACGAGAAGGAACATAAGGGAATGCAAAACATAAGGAAACTGGCAAAGGAAAGTTCCAAGAAAGTAAGTCTTACGAACAAAAAGTTGAGAGATTGCAGAATACACTATAACAGCAAGGATCCGAGACGTCTTGAGTCGACTCTTTTTATCACTGAGGGAGATTCTGCATCGGGTTCGATAACCAAGAGTAGGGATGTAAATACTCAGGCTGTGTTCTCTTTGAGAGGAAAACCCGAAAACTCGTATGGCAAGACCAAAGAGTTTGTTTACAAAAACGAAGAACTGAATCTGTTGCATAATGCGTTGAACATAGATGAAGATATGGATAATCTGCGTTACAACAATGTGGTTATTGCAACCGATGCCGATGTTGACGGAATGCACATCAGAATGTTGTTGATGACTTTCTTCCTTAAATTCTTCCCGGATTTGGTAAAGGCAGGACATGTTTATATTTTGCAAACGCCGCTTTTCAGAGTAAGAAACAAACGTGAGACATTGTATTGTTATAGTGAGAAAGAACGAGATGAAGCTGCCGAAAAGTTAAGAGGAAATGTTGAAATTACTCGATTCAAAGGTCTTGGAGAAATTTCATCTGATGAGTTCAAGCATTTTATCGGAAAAGACATACGCTTAGATCCGATAATGCTCAACAAGGAATCTTCGGTAGATCAGGTGCTTTCTTTCTTTATGGGAGCAAATTCTCCGCAACGACAAGAATATATCATACAAAATCTTCGTTATGAAGATATAGACTAAAACCAATATACAAAAAATGAAAAAGGGATTATACATATTGCTTATTGCCATTTGCAGTCTGCAGTTCGTGGCAAAGGCTCAACAAGAAGAATTAAAACCTTGGATAGATGTAGTAATGGATGAGCGAGATCCATCGCAATGGAAGTGGAATAAAACAGACGCATCTCGGTTCACTATAAGAGGCGACTTTGATGGGGATGGATTTTCTGAAAACCTTTACGAGACAGCAACAAGCATGTTTTCGGATAACGACGAGCTTACTCCGCTTAAGTTAGCAGGAGACTTGGGGGTATATTTCTTGATTAACGAAGGTGATTTGGATGGCGACGGAGGAGATGAAATATCCTTTATGATAGTAAATAGAGACTATTCAAACTTGAATTACTTCAGAATTTGGACATATAAAGACACCAAGTGGAAAGAACTCTTTTCAGTATTGGTACACGAATATGATTGTCCTAACTACAAGGCAACAAGACCTGAAGAAATGTTCACTCATCAGTGGAAGAGGAAGAACGGATACAATATGAACAAGATTGTTTTGAAGGTATGCGATGGGGTTGTTGATGTGATAGGTTTTCATCCTTGCGAACGCTATGCAATAGAGCATGTGAAACTTGTTGATAAGACTTCCGCAAAACGCGAGTGGGGTGTGATTATACAGCCGAGAGAAGAAGAGTAAGAGGCAAAGCGATGAGAAAAGTAATCGTTGTCGGTGCAAGCTCCGGCATTGGAGAGGAGGTAGTTCATCTTTTGCTCAAGTCGGGATGCTGTGTCGGTATTGCAGCTCGCAGAATCGATAGGCTGAAAGCTATTCAAGACAAATACGGAACAGAAAGAGTAAAAATCATAGGCTTGGATGTGCAAAGTCAAGATGCAGCCGATAGGTTGGAAACTTTGATTGCAGACTTGGGTGGAATGGATTTGTACTTCCATGCTTCGGGTGTGGGAACTCAAAACGTGGATTTGCTACCTGAAATAGAGATTCAGACTGTCAAAACAAATTGCGAGGGATTTATTCGTTTGATTACGTATGCTTTTAACTGGTTTTACAAAAATAAAGTTAAGGGACATATTGCTGTTATTTCGTCTATTGCAGGCACAAAGGGACTTGGTGTTGCTCCTGCTTATTCTGCAACAAAGGCAATGCAAAACACATACATCCAATCGCTTAGTCAGCTTGCAAGAATCAAGAAAGCCGATATCTCATTCACAGACATACGTCCGGGATTTGTAGCAACGGATTTGTTGAACTCAAACAAGCACTACCCTTTGCTTATGAAGAAAGAGAAGGTTGCAAAGGCGATAGTCAAGGCATTGAAAAGCAAAAAACGGGTTCTTGTAATCGATTGGAAATTTCGAATAGTTGTCTTTTTCTGGCGATTGATCCCTTCCTGCATCTGGGAACGCATAAGCGTAAAGAATTAGAAGGCAAAAACAAAACCGGCATCGAAATTCATCGATACCGGAAAAATAAAAATTATGAAAAAAAACGTTTTTGCTTATCTTCAGACTATTTGTCTTTCACTTCGAATAATTCTACCGGAAGGAAGTTGGCAATCAGGTTATTTGCGTTTGTTATAGCTTGAGAAGTGAACGAAAGCGTTGGAATTTCACTCTTTTTAATCATATTTTGAGCTACCGCACCTATATAGTTGTCCGCAAGGCTCAACTCTTGGTGAGTCATTATCATCATCAAATCTGCATTCATGCTTTTGCCATGTTCCAAAATCACATCCTCAATCGGTCTGTCATCCTCCAAATAAGCCTGAGCCGTAACCGTGATTCCCTCTTGCTCCATCACCCATTTGGCTTTCTCCAACTTCTTTATAAGACGAGAACTTACAAGGTTTGTTCCGCGTTTAACAACACCCACCACATGCACTGTAGATTTGTAGTACTTAGCCCACGAAATAGCCGCATTGATTTTCTCCAATGTCTGTTTCGAAAGGTCGATCGGTAGAAGTATGTTTTCGAAACGACCTGCGTTTATTTGGTTCTCGCTCACTGTAATCACAGGACAAGGTGCCGATGCGATGATGTGCATTGTCAAAGGTCCGATAAAATGAAACGCACTTATGGTTGAAGACATTTTACCCATGATTATATATTGTGCTTTCAAAATTTCAGCCTGCTCCAATATTACTTCTGCAGGGTTACCATGTTCAACAATGAAATGGAAATCCAAATCCGTTTTTTCTGCAACCGCACCGATTACATCCTTTAGGTTGTTCTCAACCATACGTCTGTCTTCGCGTTGTTGCTTCTCGCTTTTGAACAATTCGGTAAGGAAATTCGAAGACTGTATAACCGATAACAGATATACTTCTCCTTTGATGAATTTTGCCACCTTTATAGCTTCCTGCAATGCTGCCTTGGCCTTAGGACCGAAATCGTAAGGAACGAGCACCGTAGGTTTCTTTTCAATATTTGTTTTAATCATTATATAGCGTTTTTTTATGTTTTTAATGTTTGTAAATCTCATCGAAAGGCAGTCTGAGGCTGATTGAACGAGCCAAAGTCTGTTCATCTGCATATTCTATCGAATCTCCCATCGATATTCCTCGAGAGACTGCAGATACTTTAACCTTTTTACCCTCGATAAGTTTGTTTATATAGAACGCAGTTGTGTCGCCCTCCATTGTTGTCGGTAAAGCCAAAATAACCTCTTCGATAGGTTCGTTTTCAATGCGAAACAACAAATGTTCTATCTTTATATCATTCACACCAATCCCCTCCAAAGGAGAGATAACTCCGTCAAGGACATGGTATAATCCACGATAGTAGCCAGTGTTTTCGATTGCCATAACGTCTTTTATCGTTGCAACCACACAAACCAAGTTTTCGTTACGGCTTTTGTCCGAACAAATCGAGCAAGTCGGCATATCGGAAAGGTTGTTGCACTTTTGACATTGATGAATTTTGGTTTTCAGATCGCTTATACTCCGAATCATCGAATCAACCTGCTCATCGCTCTGTTTCAAAAGCCAAAGTGCATATCGGAGAGCTGTTTTTTCTCCGACTCCCGGCAACTTAGCCAGCTCATTTACTGCTTTTTCAAGTACAGATGATGAATATTCCATATTTTTATTAACTTTGCTCCTTGTTTTAATCGGCAAAGATAAGTAAAATCACTTGAATTGTCGATACAATAACAGCTTTATTTGCATTGAAACAGAAAACAAACAAATAAAAACGACAAAACAATGGAACAAACTATCTTCTGGGTAATCTTGGGTTACACTTTGATTCTGTTCGGAATCACATTTATAACCTCACGAAAGGCAAATAGTAAGTCTTTTTTTGCAGGCAATAAAAAAAGTCCTTGGTTGGTTGTGGCATACGGAGCAATCGGAGCCAGCCTTAGCGGAGTTACGTTTATGTCTGTGCCGGGTTGGGTGGAAGACAGGCAGTTTACCTATATGCTTACTGTGTTTGGTTACCTTTTGGGTTATGTTCTGATCGCTTTTGTCCTGCTTCCGTTGTATTATAAACTCAATCTGATTTCTATATATGAATATCTGAAACAACGTTTTGGTAATTCATCACATCGTACAGGTTCATTCTTCTTTCTTTTGTCGAGAACTCTTGGAGCAAGTCTTCGTATGTTTATCGTTATTTGGGTGTTATACGAATTTGTCTTTTCGCATTGGGGCGTATCTTTCCCATTAACCGTTTTCGTTTTCTTGCTTTTGATACTTTTGTTTACCATGCGAGGAGGAGTAAAAACGATTGTATGGACAGATACCTTGCAAACAACCTGTATGTTGGCGGCATTGGTTATCAGTTTTGTGCTTGTGGGCAGACAGATGGGCGTTTCGAGCGGAGAGATGTTCAAAGATGTTGTTCGAAGTGAGTATTTCACATTTATCAATACCGACTTTTCGAGTCGTTTGTGTTGGTGGAAACAAATACTTGGCGGAATGTTCATCACAATCGCAATGACGGGCTTGGATCAAGAGATGATGCAGAAAAACCTAAGCTGTAAGAATCTTAAGTCTGCTCAGAAAAATATGTTGAGTTTCGCAATCGTCTTGCCTCTTGTTAACTTTCTATTCCTTTGTTTGGGAACTGCATTGTATATCTTCGCAAAGAAAGAAGGTATAACGGCGAGTGGTGATGATTTGTTCCCATATGTGGCTCTTAATTCTTTGAGTCCGTTTGCAGCAATAGTGTTTATAGTCGGTTTGATTTCGGCTTTGTTCCCTTCTTCCGACGGAGCATTGACATCTTTGACCACTTCATTCTGTATAGATCAACTAAAAATCGAGGAGAAAAAGAATTGGAGCGAAAAAAAGAAAACAAACATACGTCATATTGTGCATTTGGGATTTGCCTTGTTGTTTGTCGGAATAATCATCTTTTATTCCAACCATAGAGATGCCCACCTTATCGATACGCTTTATCAAATAGCTTCAATAACTTACGGTCCGCTTTTAGGCTTGTTTGCATTCGGAATATTCACTAAACGAAAAGTCAAAGATAGCCTTGTGCCTTATATCTGTATAGCTTCACCTGTTATTTGCTTTATTTTGAACAACAACTCCCAAACGTGGTTCAATTATAGCTTTGACTTTGAATTGTTGCTTGTGAATGCGATATTGACATTTGTAGGACTGTTGGCAATCAGTCGAAAGGCAGGAAAGGAGTAAAGCTGATAGAATCGCTCAGAATCAAACAAAGAAAGGGTATTCTGATTCGAGGAAAGAATTTTCCGAATCTTTGTTTCATTTTCTTTGAGGAAAAGATGCTGACGCCGGTCATTTAGTTCGATGTTTCGAAACTGAGATATGCTGATTTTGTTCGGTGGAATATTATAAATTGATGTGTGATTAGGTGAGCTACACCTGCCATAAAAACAAACGCTCCGAAGTGTTGAAACTCGGAGCGTTTGTTTTTATGGTTTTGAGTCTGCTATTTAGCAGGTAAAACTTCTACCATTTCGATGTGGAATATCAAAAGACTACCCGCAGGTAAGTCAGGACTGCCTTGATCTCCGTAACCCAAATCAGGGTGTATCCATACCTCGTACACAGAGCCTGCGTTCATCAACTTTAACGCCTCTATCATACCGGGAATCAAGTTTCCGTTTATAGCAAATATGCTTGGCTCACCTCCTCTTGCAAATGTGTCTTCCAACGGTTGAGAAACTTTGCCGTCTTTGTCAAGAACAGTCAGTTTGTAGTGTATTCTCACTCTGTCGTCAGGGCTGGTTGGTTTAACGCCTTTACCTTCTTTTATTACCTTGTATTGCAAACCTGATTCGGTTGTTTGAACACCTTCTGCAGATTTGTTGCTTTCAAGGAATTTTTCTGCGGCTTGGCGATAAGGAATTGCGTTTTGCTTAGCCATGCTTTGTTGCTTTTCAATCATTTTGTCTTGGAACTTACGCATAATCTCATCTGCTTGTTCGCGTGTGAAACATCCTGCCGTATCTCCTGCATATCCTTGTTGGTAGGCCTTTGCAAAGATTTCGGGATTAAGCTCTATGCCTTGCCCTTTCATGCCAAGACCTTCATATATTCCAAGCACATAGGCAGCAGAATCTTCCAAAGTTTTTAAGTCTCCCAAATCCACATATTGCTTTTTTTGAGAGCATGCAGTAAATGCAATTGCCACTGCAATCACAGCAAATAAACTCTTTACTAAGTTTGTTTTCTTCATTTCTATTCTATTTATTGTATTTACATGTTTTTCAGTCGGCAAAATTATAAAATAATCGGCAATCTGCATATAAAATTGCGAAAAAACAGTGTTAAAACAACGAAATGTTTTATTTTTGCATTTTGAACGCAATCCAAGTTGTTCGGATTGCAGATAAAGAAGTGAAGAAATTAACTTAAAAGTGCGATTATGAAGAATAAGTACAATGATTTGATTGAGCAGACTTTCGAGTTTCCTCAAGAAGAGTTCGAAGTTGAAGACAATGAACTGATGTTTCATAACATTCCTTTGATGGATATAATAAAGCAATACGGAACACCACTTAAAATAACTTATCTTCCAAAAATAAGTTCGCAAATACAGAAAGCGAAACGACTTTTTAATGTTGCAATTGCCAAAACCGACTACAAAGGTTCGTATAATTATTGCTATTGTACAAAGAGTTCGCATTTTTCATTTGTCTTGGACGAAGTGATAAAGAACGATGTACATCTTGAAACCTCTTCAGCATTCGATATAAATATAATCAACGAACTTTACGAACAGGGAAAGGTTGGCAAAGAGCAATACATACTTTGCAACGGATTCAAACGCCCTCAATACATTGAGAATATAGCAGAGTTGATTGAGAACGGCTTTACAAACGTTATACCTATTATAGATAATATTGAGGAGATTGATTTGTTGAATGAAAGTGTTAAATCGCAATGTAATGTCGGTATTCGTATAGCTTCGGAAGAAGAACCAATGTTCGATTTTTATACATCACGCTTGGGAATCCGTTACAACCACATTGTTGAGTTCTACAAAAATAAGATTGCAACAAATCCGAAGTTTAAGTTGAAGATGTTACACTTCTTTATAAATACAGGTATAAAAGACTCGGCTTATTATTGGAATGAGTTGCAAAAGTGTGTGAATGTGTATTGCGAATTGAAGAAAATCTGTCCTGATTTGGACTCTTTGGATATTGGAGGTGGCTTTCCGATAAAAAATTCGCTTGGTTTCGAATACGATTACGAGTATATGGCAGAAGAGATACTTGCTCAAATCAAAGACATCTGCAACAAACAAGACATAGAAGAGCCACACATCTTTACCGAATTTGGTTCGTTCACAGTAGGAGAGGCAGGCTGCATTCTTTATAGCATAATCGATCAGAAAAGACAAAACGATAGAGAGTTGTGGTATATGATCGATTCATCTTTCATTACAACCCTGCCTGACACTTGGGGAATTGGACAGAGGTTTATTCTTTTGCCAATCAACAAATGGGATAATGAATATCAGAGAGTCTTTCTTGGTGGTTTGACTTGCGATAGTCAAGATTACTATTCGGCAGAGACTCACTCGAATGCAGTTTTCTTGCCAAAGAGTTCGGATGATGAAGAGGAGCCTCTTTACATAGGATTTTTCCATACGGGAGCTTATCAAGAGAGTCTTGCAGGCTATGGCGGTATTCAGCATTGCCTTATTCCACAACCAAAACACATTATATTGGATAAGGACGAGAACGGAGAGTGGACAACAAAACTCTTTGCCAAAGAGCAAAGTCATAAATCGATGTTGAAAATTCTTGGATACTAAATCAAAGAATGGCTGTTAGGAATCGGAGTTTCAGATAAATAACTCAAAAAAAGCGAATAACCGAAATCAAGTGTTATTCGCTTTTTGTTTAGTATTTAATATGATATACTTGCATACACCTTTTCGGTTATCGCGTTGTCATCGACAAGAAAGTCAGTCGGATTTTTCAAGACATAATCCCATTCGATAATGCTTTCATTTCTGTCGGTTGTAGTGTAAATTCTTACGGTATAATCCTCAAACTCTTTTTCAATATCGCGATAGTCGTTCTCGATGAACGATTCCAAAGTGGCGAAAATATCTTCCAGAAGTTTGTTTGTGTTTTCCTCTATGCTCATTTTTGATTAGTTTACTATGTCTGCATACAAATCAAATTCCTCTGCTGCTGTTATTTTAGCATTTACAAAACAGCCGACTTGAGCTTCTTGATTTGCAGGAATCAAAACCTCGTTATCAACTTCCGGAGAGTCGAATTCTGTACGTCCAACCCAAAAATCACCCTCCAAACGGTCAATCAACACCTTGAAAACTTTGCCGACTTTGGCTTGATTGAGTGATAGGGAAATTGCTTGTTGTATATCGACCAAACGATTCAAACGTTCACTTTTTTCTTCTTCCGGTATGTTGTCCTCGAGTTTGAATGCAGCCGTTCCTTCTTCGGGAGAGTATGTGAAAGCCCCCATTCTGTCGAATTTGGTCTGTGCAACAAAGTCTTCGAGTGCCGCAAACTGCTCTTCTGTCTCGTTCGGATAGCCTACAATCAAAGTTGTACGAAGGCATAATTGAGGAACTTTTGCTCTCAAACGCTCAATCAGACTTGTGATTTGTTCTTTTGTGATGCGTCTGTTCATCGAATCGAGTATGCTGTTGTCGATGTGTTGTAACGGCATGTCGATATATTTGCATATCTTAGGTTCGCGTTGCATCAAATCCAACAAATCCATAGGGAAGTTGTTAGGGTAGGAGTATTGAAGCCTGATCCATTCGATTCCTTCAATCTTTGCCAACTGTTCGAGCAAAGACGTCAAACGACATTCTCCATACAAATCAACTCCATAGTTTGTTGTGTCCTGAGCAACCACGATCAACTCTTTCACACCTTTGCGAGCAAGTTCTTTTGCCTGAGCAATAATGCTTTCCATCGGCTCAGAAACATGACGACCTCTTATATATGGAATCGCACAGAAAGAACAAAATTTGTCGCAACCTTCCGAGATTTTGAGATATGCGTAATGAGAAGGCGTGCTTAGCAAACGCAAACAATCGTTCTTTGCAATATTTTTTTGTAATATGTATTCGGCAATCTCCTTATAGTCATTGACTCCGAAAAATCTATCGACTTCGGGAATCTCTCTCGATAAGTCTTCGGCGTATCTTTGAACCAAGCAACCGAATACAAGAAGTAATTTAATCTTTTTCTGTTTGCGGAGTGTGGCATATTGAAGAATCATGTCGATAGACTCTTCTTTTGCATCTCCGATAAAGCCGCAAGTATTTATGATTACGATGTCGAAGCGTCCTTTTTCAGCATCGAAACTTATTTTGTAATCATTGCCCAACAGCCCTGCGAGTTGTTCGCTGTCAACCAGGTTTTTCGAGCAACCTAATGTAATCAGATTTACTTTTGTTGGCATTTCAATTGGTGATTATAGTCTGATTCGTAGTCCGAGGTTGATGTTGAAACGATGCAATGACTCATCTTCTCCGGTAATGTCGAATTCATCTTCTCCCATCTTGAGAGTAGAAACCGTTCCTCCCAAAAGACCGAACGAAGCACCGACACCGATGTATCGAGAAATTGAATAATCAACTCCTAAACCAAGTCCCCATCCAAAGCAATCACCACTATATGTGGCAGATGCAGCAGCTTTGTCTGTGTTTCTCATATTCAAATAGCCGGCAGTTGCTCTTGCCCAAATATCCCAATGATTTGCAATTGTCGGAAGTTGAACTTTGAATGTCGGACCAACGTAAAATATGTTCATATCATCGGAATAATACACCTCTTTTTCTTTTCCATCAACACCGATTGTGGTTACATCGAAGCCATGTACTGACCCAAACATCGAAGCCTTCAATCCGACAGAAAACAATCTATGAAAACGATAATCGTAATCAAATTCGAATTCATAGCCATGCTTCATCAGATTGGCATGGTCTTCATTTTCAAACATATTTACAAATTGTTGCGGATGTTGGTCTGTTGCTTTGTAAGCATAACCTGCATTCATCGAGAAATTATGCTTCTCGAAATCGTTTTGTGCAAAAATCGGCATAGTCAAAACCGCCGACAATAATAGGATTAAAGTCTTTTTCATTTTGTTATTTGTTTTTAGTTCTATTCGAATAAGCTATCTACGAATGCTTTGGTGTTAAATATTTGTAAGTCTTCCATTTGCTCACCCAAACCGATATAACGTACAGGTACTTTGAACTGATCGGATATTCCTATCACGACTCCGCCCTTTGCTGTGCCGTCTAATTTTGTCAAAGCAATGGCATTGACGTCTGTTGCTGCAGTAAATTGTTTTGCTTGTTCGATTGCGTTTTGTCCTGTCGAAGCATCCAATACCAGAAGCACTTCATCAGGAGCTTGAGGTAAGACTTTTTTCATGACGTTTCTGATTTTGGATAACTCGTTCATCAAACCGACTTTGTTATGCAAACGTCCTGCAGTGTCGATTATGACCACATCAGCTTTTTTTGCCACGGCAGATTTCAGAGTGTCGAATGCAACTGATGCAGGATCGGCACCCATGCCTTGAGAAACAATATCCACGCCGACTCTTTCCGACCATATTTTCAACTGATCGACAGCCGCCGCACGGAATGTGTCAGAAGCTCCGAGGATTACTTTTTTGCCTGCCTGCTTAAACTGATAAGCCAATTTGCCTATTGTGGTTGTTTTGCCCACTCCGTTAACCCCGACAACCATTATAACATACGGATTTTCGCTACTTGGAAGGTCGAATGATTCTCTTTCTTCGCCTGCATTCTCTTGCATAAGGGACATAATCTCTTCACGCAATATGCTGTTGAGTTCCGAAGTGCCAAGATATTTATCCCTTGCCACACGTTCCTCTATTCGATCGATGATTTTCAAAGTGGTTTCCACACCAACATCTGCCTCAACCAAGATTTGCTCAAGGTTATCCAATACGTCCTCATCGACTTTGGATTTTCCGGCAATTGCTTTGGAGATTTTGGTAAAAACACTCTCTTTCGTTTTTGAAAGCCCCTTATCCAAGGTTTCTTTCTTGCTTTTTGTGAAAAAAGAAAAAAATCCCATATCTCTAATTTTTTAGTCGTTTGTCTTAAAAACGTTTCTTGCAAAACTATGATTTGCAAACATACAATAAAAAAAAGCTGTCATCCTCCTTCGTTAAGAGAGAGTATGACAACCTTATCTTTCTACGCAACCCGAATTCCTCTCGGGTTTATCAAAAAAGTCCTATCTATAAAAAAGATAGAAAACTACACTACTTCTTTGCAAAATAATCCTTAACGCTGTCAGAAGGTATGATTTCTTCCTTAAATGTGTACGCTCCGGTTTTTTCAGAACGTAGAGTTCTGATTACTTTTGCGAAATCTTTACCTGATGATGTCTTAAGGGTTGCAACTACTTTCTTTGCCATTTTTCTATACTCCTCTTATTTTGTTACTTTATTTCTTTGTGTACAGTCATTCTTTTCAATATCGGATTGTACTTTTTCAATTCCAATCTTTCAGGTGTGTTCTTTTTGGACTTTGTCGTAACATAACGAGAAGTTCCAGGCATTCCTGAAGCCTTATGCTCTGTACACTCAAGTATAACTTGAACTCTTACATCTTTCGTTTTCTTTGCCATCTTTCTACACTTTTTGAGGTTGCAAAGGTACAATTTTTTTTCGGTTCGACCTAATATTATTTGAAAAAAATCAATTCTTTGTTTCTTCTGCGTCTTCTATAGCTTTGCTAACTCGCTCAATTCCCGATAGTTCGGATGTTAAATCGCCATAGTAAAAAGCTCTGTCATAATTGGTGCGAGTATAGTCTCTGATGAAGCCGTGGACTGATTTATCGCCATCTTCGAAGCTGTGAGAGATGTATGCGTTGTATCCGTCGCGACAATCAACTCTCATCGAAAGGAACTGTATTTTGCCGCTTTTAGAACGTATTACATCGAACTCGGTGAATCGAATCGAAGAGTATTTCAATATGTTCTTTCTTATTTCGAGCAGTTCTTTGTCAGATGTATCGGCACTAACGCCAACAACAACATAATCCTTACCAATGTAAAAAGGATAAAGGGATTTGCTTTCCTCTTGAGCAAATAATGCAAAAACATTTATCAGCAACAATCCCACCAGTATAGCAATACTTCTTTTCATATCAATCATTTTGTTTCGGGTGCAAATATACGATAATTTTCAGACTTTGTTCCCTAAAAACGGATTTGAAAACCATTTTATTGTTTTCAAGAATCGCCGCAATGAATCAAATAAGGTTTTTCTGTCTTGTCGAGAAGAATGTGTCTGGTATATCTTTTCGATATGTTTTAAGGATAACAACAAAAAAGGGAGAAGCTGTTTGGCTTCTCCCTTTGAGTGTTATCGATTGTTTATTCTTACTTTACAATCAATTTTTGAGTGTTTACTGCGTTTCCGCTGATGATTCTGATGTAGTAAACGCCACTTGCGTAGTTGCTTGTGTTAAGTTCGTATGTGCTTTCTGTCATATCGTCGCTTAACAAGATGCGTCCTTGCATGTCGCTTACAAC
>JAEIGA010009661.1_pt1 | contig 14608 bp, 34 predicted proteins | sample 9270691 | NCBI WGS metagenome assembly JAEIGA01 (sample SAMN17057246, study PRJNA624740) | gut metagenome | biome: biome; isolation source: fecal sample | host: Bos grunniens | place: China: Xizang | collected 2019 | reverse complement strand
GTTCTTCAAGTAATCTCTGCGCGTTGTAGAAACGATCCATGTAATCCGTCGTTCCCGTGATCGCGCCGCTTATGTATATTTTCATTCGCCCTTGTCCCTCTGCTCTTTAGCAATACCATCCGCATATGATACAAACGCATTTACCATGTGCCTTGCGAATGGTATGCCATTATATTTCTTAATCAAAGAGTTACCATCATTTGTCATGCTTTCCCAATATGCCTCGTTGTCAACTTCGACAATCCAATATTTCTGGCAGAAAGACCAATATTCTGCGAACAGGGAAAACTCGTCTGATCCTTTCTCAAATTTCTTGTGTGCCATAGTCTTATCTTATGAAAACGGCAATTCGTCTCCGAGTTCGTCAGGGATCTGCATAAAGTCTTCCTCTTTCGGAGTTGATTGAGCCGGGGCCGTCTGCTGCGTGGGCTGCTCCTGTGGCTGTTGTGCGTCTTGCGCATCCGCATTCTTTCCGTTGGCAAACTCAAAGGACTGCACGATGAAGTTAACGTACGAATGGTTGTTACCGTTATTGTCCTTGTAGCTGGACTGGTGCGGCTTGCAATTCAGAACGACCTTTGTACCCTTCTTGCACCACTTCTCCATTGTCTCAGCTTGCTTGCCAAACACGGCACACGGGAAAAAGTTCGTGTGCTTGTTGTCTCCGTAACCATCGTCTACGGCCAGCGTGAAGTTGCCAACTGCCTTGTCCTTGTCTCCGATCTTCATGGTCTTGATCTCAACGTCTTTCGTAAGTCTTCCGCATAAAATTGCAATAAGCATTTTGCGTGTCCTCCTGGTTTATTTTTTAGCGATTTGCGCTTGTTATTCTAATCTTCTCCCCTACCGAAGATAAACATATCCAAAAGCCCCTCACAGCCCTCGCACAGATTGATCGTGCGTATCTTTTCTCCATCGCGAAGGTATATCGCGTATCGTTCCTTTGGCGGCTCAGGCTGTTTATGTCCAAATATGGAGAGCATTGTCATTGGTAACGGCAGCGCCTGTTCAGCTTCATGCTCTTTTCCGCATTTGTCGCATTTGCACAAGATCATTTATTCTTCTGCCTCCTTCTGATATAACTTACAAGCCTTTTGGCTTGCATCGTGATAAGATTTCCTGTTTATGTTATTGCATTTGCCAAAGGATCTTGTGTCACCACCATTGCGAACATAACGGACATAAAAATCGAAATATATGCACGATCCGCATTTCCCTTCATAGTTGTGTTTTTTGTTCCCGATCATTCCTCGCTAATCAATCCTCCTTTTTTATGTCGAATGTTTGATAAATGGCATTTCCTAACGCTTGAACAAACTGTTCATCATTTGCATAATCGTTATAGCCTAAATGCACAAATATTCCGTGCATTATTTCATGGCACAAAGTCTCTTTTTTGTTCTCCTCTGTCATATCTTTATTGATCCTTATCTCGCAATTCTTGTGGTCAATTTGTCCAAAATGACAATCGGTATTAAATTTGTCCTCGCATTCAATGACCGTGTGCGGAACACCGCATATCTTAATCTTCACTAATCAACCCTCCCTCGCTGTTATCGTCCTCCTTCATCTTCTCCAACACTTCCGCGATTTCCGGGAAGTGACGGCCTGTTTTTTTCCAATAACTGCATTTGTTTGCACAAACTTGTAATCCATCTGGCTTAACAATCCACATTGCGTTTTCAGAAGATTCAATTCTTGTTACAACTCCAAATTCAGAGTTATCTTCTGTCCATATAACTTCATCCCCAACCCGGATTTCGTCATCCTGTTTCTGTTGTTTCTCTTCATATTCTTTAGCAATGTCATATGCTTTGTCTATGTCACCACATTCATTAGGATCAATTGTCCAATGATGACCACGACCACATAGAAAATCATGAAGAACACAATCTGTACAATATCTACCCTTACAGAAGTTTACAAGATAATTGATCTTTTGTTTCTTCTGTTCATACTCATTGAGTTTTTTAATGGCTTCGGAAGCCGTACATCTAACAAATACATCATCCACACTTTCTATTTCCAAAACACCATCACCAAGGATTTCGTTGCATTCTTTGTATCCTGCCGATACCAATTTCTGCGCGGCATACCACGCCATATTCAAGCCCAACTCATAAGATGATTGTCTGTCATCTTCCGTCTGTGCGTGATAATCGATTTCTGCATTGGAATATCCTTCTTCAAAACCTTTTTTGTATCCGTCTGTGGCTCCTGTATTATATCCTGCATTAACGCCATCCTCATATCCTGCCTTGTAGCCCCGCTGATACGCTGGGTCAATCAACTCCTGCGCCTGCTTCTTAAGTTCCTGAGTCTGCTTCTTTATTCTTTCTACTGTTTCTAAACCCATTCTTCGTCCTCCTTATTTAACTGAATCATTCTTTCTTTCACCTTATCTGCAATATCCGCATGAAAATATCCGTCTGCCTTAGATATTGCATGGACGATTTCCTCAAAAGCCTCCTTGGATTTTCCATCCAAAAGAAATCGAAGAGCATTATTGCACATATCGCATGACGGGTATCTGCCAAATGATGCATTTTTATCTTTTATTCTCATTCTGCGTCCTCCTTGTCTGCCGGAATGAGTACAGGTATACTGTCCACCTGAGTTTTACTACATTCAGCTCTATCACAATCCTTGCAATCTCTGTTTTTGTATGGACAATCATATTCAGTAGTACACCCGTACCAATCGATTTCGTCTATGTCCTTCAATCTTCCATGCCCCTTCGGGAGTGGCGTGCCGTTTTCAAATGCTTTGCGTAGCACATAACCAAATTCATTAGAAGCAAGGCTGTCAAATTTTTCTTCACATCGGTTCTCTTCAAAAATACTTCTATATTCTTCTGGAATCTCAATCACCAATTTCATTCTCTTCAACCTCCCTCATCGCCCAAGCCTTGAAAAAATCATGGCACTCTTCAAAATCTCCATCCATAAAACACTCAATACGACAAGGGCAAAAACTACATCCTGGGCTAGCTTCAATTTTCTCTGCAATCTCGTCTATGTGCTTCTCAAAATTCTTCATCCGCGTCCTCCACCGTTTCTTCCAACCACTTTCGCAACAACCGATAACATTCGTGCTGATTATTAAAGTCCTCTTTGGTTGGGTAATAATCCTGAATCCATCCGATATGTTTCTTGATCTCGGCCTTCTCCCTGTGCAGGTTAATCGCATTCTGCGTTATTCTGATAATCTGCGTTGCCACCAGGATCGTTACCATGATGGTTAAATATGTGTTCATTCTGCGTCACCTTCCTTCAATTCATTTTAATTTTTGCCAAATTTTGTATGATTTTTGAAATGAATTAAACTTTTTAGGGTTAAAAAGTGCAACTCATTTTAAGTTAGCCAAAAATCAATAGCCTAGATTCTTTTTTGCCATCCTCTTTTCTACCATCTTCAATGACTTTGAGTAGTGCATTTAATTGCTCTATCTGTTCCTCCCACAAATAATTTTCTATATTTTCAATCGTGAGAACGGCAACCACTTGCCTTGATTCTCTTAGTTCTCTGTTCATTTACTCGCCCTCCTGTTCCATGCTTCGATTGCCACTTTAGAACATAAATATCTCCTTGTTTGTGAAAAACAATCAGAACAAATTATCCAAAATTGTCTAAATCTATCATCACCATTAACTCTCTGTTCTTGAATCAAAGCATCACCACCACAAAACGGACAAGGTTTTAATTCAATGTCGCTCATTCTGCGTCCTCCATTCCACAGTATTCTTTGATGATTGCTATAGCCTTTTTCATACCATATACAGTAGCTTCGCTCCATTGGCCACTATTTGATTTCTTATCAATCTTCTCAATCAATCCGTCAATGCTCTTTAACGGACAATGTTCAGAACGTTTTAATCCGATTTCTTTGACATCAAACCATTTTCTGCACACGCCTGTTCCAGATGCATTGCATTCGCCGCAAGATTTCGGAATATCAATTCCCGTCACTATCACACTCATTCTGCGTCCTCCTTCATTCTTTCATCTTCTACCTCGTCACTCATAAACGCCTTGCAGTTCGGACACACTTTGCTAAGATACGCATGATTGAAAAATGAATGACAGCAGGAGCATTCAAAATTGCATTCTGATACGCGAATCCAATGTCCTTCTCGGTCAATCACTCTGTTTCCTCGCTTTCTGCCTGTTGATAAGACATCCATTCAGTTATTGCTTGTTTAAGCGTTGGAAAATTCTCTTTTAGTTTCTCTAGATCATCCTTAATATCTCTTATTTTAGAATTTAAATTTAATAATTCTTCCTCTTTTTTGTTTACCATGCGTTCATAGTTATTCAAAGCGTATCGAATATCATAATACACATATCCGTTTACTTCCATTATTCCCTTGTTATACTTTTCTTTCCAAGAATCATAATGAAATGTAATGCCTCGTTTATAACAATATGGCTTTGGTTCTCCAAGATAATCCTCTTTGAGCATTTCTTCTGTCGCAAGAACATATTTATATCTACCAGGATTACCAACCATTTTGTATAAGGTATGCGAATTAACAAGTGCAATAGCTTCTTTAAGTACTTCTTTATCCTGTTCTAACCGTGCCTTTATCTTTTCAATTTCTTTAACTTGCTTTTCCGCAATCTGCGCTTCCGCTAATATCAATAAATCACTCATTATTCTTCCTCACTTTCCTTCATGTACTTGTCAAATACTTCCAGCACTTCCTGTCTGTCCAACATATCTCTTCCTTCATATGGCCTAAAAACTAAATGAGATATTTCTTCTCTAATATTCTCCAGAGCCTTCACCTTATCCTCGTGGAACACACCCTCGCCTTCCTGCTCAAGTTTTCGTTTTGCATAGGTTTCTAATGCCTTTTCGATATCATCATCCGTTAGACCAACAAAAACATCTGGGGAAACATTAAATCCAACGATCTGTCCGTCCAAATTATAAACAACCCCATATCGGTATTGATTATCAATCGGATATGTCATTCACTCACCTTCTTTCTGCCTTGTATGGTTCTGGCAATGGCTGTTTGCTATGGTTTGATTGCTTATTTTTATACTGCTCACTCATTGGAATCCATGTGCAATTACTCGGTTCATAATTGCCATTTACATCTATTCTCTCGATAGTTAAATCATCAGAATAACCGTGTGCCAAAGCCCAATCCATAAATGCTTTCGCATCATTTTTCCATTCATCACATACATTTATTCCTCTTTTCCCATAGGCGTTGTAATGAATATCTTTTTCTCTATAACAACGGCTCATCATGGCTTTATAGCACCCTAAAAGTCTGCTCCCTGTCATTCCGTGAGTGATATTACCATTTGCCATATCTTCTAAATGTTCTCTTGCAAGGCATCCGCAAGAGTGGTTATTTCTTTTTCTTGTAAGTGTTCCCGATGCCATTTCGCAATAATTACCGCAATCACATTTGCAATACCAAATCGCTTGTCTATTTCCATATTTGTTCTTTTCTGTGAATCCATGTTGTTCTATAACTGTAAGTCTACCGAATTTTTTCCCTACTAAATTCTTTACCTCTCTTCCCATATTCATTCTCCTTGATAACTTGGCGGTAATGGCATCCAGGCTGTCACATTATGCACATACCATCCCAAATTTTGGTTATATGTAACAAAATCAACAATTCTATCTCTGTCATAGACATCAATAGTGCAAATGTATTTTCCATCTTCTTCCGGCAACCTCTCACTAATAGGAATCCATCTTATCTGCGCTTCTGCATATTCATCAGCGGCATCTATAATTCTGTTAGCTCTATAATTGTCACCATCAGAATGTAATTCAGAGTAGACGATATCCATAAATTCTTCTCTTGTCATTCACTCGCCCCCTTCCATCTTCGTTTCTGCATCAGCACAGAAATATTCAGCGTCCGGGTAAAATCCAGCATGCCACTCACATACGACTTTTCCCTTGAAGTGCTTGCAATCCTTGCACCTAATAACCTTCTGCGCTGGTTGTACGGGTGGCAACTCTTCTAACGCAATCTGTACCTCGTAAAGCATGATTGTATCATATCCGCTGTGGTCGCCACCATATTTGCGTGTCTTGTCAGACAAACCGAAAGTATGTAATGCCTGCTGACGGCTAATACAATCCTCGCAAGGCTCCATCTGTGAAACGTGTAGCTTTTCGGACAGAAACTGAATCGTGTCGGCAGATTCTATAAGCAACTTAGTTTCTTCGTTTTCCTCTCCATAAAATTCCTTTATTTCAAATGACGCTTGACGCAATCTCTCAATCAATTCCGTTGTCATACTCATTCACTCACCTCTTTCATTTTTCCACAGTCTGGACAATATTTCCAAGTGTGCCGTCCATTCCTTCCGCAGTTAGAACAAACTGCTTCTACTACATCCCCATACTCATCTTTTAAGGTTATCCATTTCCCAGCCTTCTGCTCCGGCGTGACGGATGGCAATTTCTCCAGTCCTCTTACAACTTGTGTTGCATCAAAATCATTCGCAACTGATACAGCCGCCCGTCTACTTATCAAATCATCCATTTGCTTTTCCTCCTTGATATTTACTGGCGGCAAACCTTTCAGTATGTTATTAAATTCCTCATATTGGCAAGAAGGACACCACTTATATTCCCTTAAATCACAAACATTTTCACAGTAATTACCAATGGCAGCAATGGCCTCTTGTCTTGATATGCAATCCGTGGCAGAGACATTTATGTCCTTAGCAAAACCACAAGATTGTTGTATTGGCAGAACAGATGGCAACTTCCTTAGATAAAAAAGCATTGCATTAAAAACCTTAATAATGTCATTTTCATCTGTATCTCTTGAAATAATCTGATTGCAAAAGTTAATAACCGCCTGTCTGCTAATCGCGTCCTCGCAATGCTCACGCTCCAACAGCCGTATTGCCTCATGAATCGCACAACTTTTCGCGTCATCTTCAAAAGTGCTTTCCAGACTGCACACGAAAATGTCTTTTTCTATCTGTTTCAGATACGAAATCATTTCTTCGCGCGTCATTCGTCATCCTCCCTGTCCAAATCAGCCTTAATCACCACAACGATCATGCCGCCCAAAAGACCTATAAACATGCCAATAATAATACAAAGGAATATTTTAATCGCAATCATCACTTATACCCCTTTCCTTTATCGTTTTTCTGCCGTATCGTGCGTGTTGGGAAGTGTTTTCTTGAACTGTAATTAAGCCGATCAACCGTTTTTGCAATTCTGATTTTTTCCAGTTCCACTTCGCGTTTCTGCACAAAATCCATGTATTTCACGCAATTAGCATGGCATCCGGCATATCTCATTTCACATTTGTAACACGGCGCGTCACCACTCATCTATGCCCTCCTTAAATAATTGATCTATCATTTTCTTTTTCTTGCGTCTTTGGCCATCAGTAAGCCTTTCGTAATGATTGCACCATCCGACGGGGCATTTTCGCCGTTTCCCTGTCATAAGGTAATAATCACATACTGGTGAACCGTTACCATCGTACGTACAACCGTATCTGCAAGTTCTGCAAACCTTGCCGTTAACTGGTATCATGTCGTCAGTTCTTTCCGTCATTCAAAACACTTCCTTTACTTAAATGGTATCTCGTTTAATTCCCATTCCTTTCCTGGCGCTGCGTAGTCGATTTTGGCATTTTTAGCCACTTTTCTAACTTCATCGAGTGTTTTATCAATGTCTCCTATTCCTTGCCCCATATGGCACAATATGACGGTTTGAAGGGCATACGTGGCATTCGCATTTATAATTCCCAAAGTCGTGTTCAACTCACAATGCCCTCTAACCTTGTGTTCGTAGTTCGGAAGGTCTGCGCTGATATAATCCTTGCGGTAATTGCACTCAATCAGCATATGGTTGACCTTGTAACTCTTGAAGCTGTACGGGCAATACTCCATGTCCGTCATGTATAAGATCCGCTGTTTGTCGCACATGATCAAAAATCCTCTGTTTGCAACGCCGTTATGAGGCACGTCAAAGCCCCATACCGTAAATCCATCAAATATAGCCGTAGGAAATTTTTCTTCTGCATCCAGATATGGCCGCCATACGTTTAAGCCAAGTTTGATTAAATCATCTGCGCTTTTCGCATGGTCCTTATGTTCATGCGTAATCACTACGCCAGCAATGCTCTTTAAGTCATAATTGCATCCTTTAATGATCTCCGATTTTGACAATCCGGCATCCAGGACTAATCGCGTTCCTCTTTCGCTTGTCAGAATGTAACAGTTCCCGTCGGAACCTGTGGATATTGTTTTAAGGTTCATTCTTCGTCCTTTCTCTCAGCGCGTAACCATTCAACAACAGTTCCTAAACAAAATGGACATTCTCTAATGCAATCGTCATATGGATATTCTTCTGCTTCCTTACACCCTTGCGGCATATATTTCTTGACCTCGCCAGCTTTTGCATAATGCCCGTTTATAGCCCATGCAAAGTCCATATCATCTAATTGCATAAGGTATTCTCTATTTGTCATTTGCGTCACCTCTTCCTTCTGCTGCTCTGCCGCCTCATGCTCGCCCAATACTCCACTTCCGCTATCTGCCTAACCTTCTGCCGATCCTTCCGCGCAGCTTCGCGCTTCTGCTGATACAACAGATACTCGTCACACTCCGAATGGCATTCGCTACTTCTGTACACGCACCCCTTGCACGGGGCATCCTCTCCTTGGTAGATGTTGTTCATAGTTTTCCCTCCCTCACTCTGACCGCATTCTGCATGATACCCAGGATGGAAGGAAGTGCTATGCCATTACCCCAAAGTTTGTACTCCGCGCTGTCGCTGTGCGGAACATCATCACAGTAATCCTTTGGGAATCCTTGTAAGGCAGCGCACTCACAAGGAAGCAATCTGCGCACCGCATATTCTCCGTCGTTTTCTGGTGGATTCAGAAATTCTTCGCTCATTGTTTTCTCCTTTCTTATCACGTATGCTTGACCCCCCCATACGACTTTTCACCTGAATATATTGCATTGGCAATTCCGTCCTATGTGTATATTGCCTTGCTTTGTACGTCTCCGTTATTTAGATTCATGTTTCTTCACCATCACTATCTGCTGATCGTGCATACAGTTCAGCGCACCCATCTTGTCCTGAAGGTAAAACTGGTGTGCCTGTCCGTTTCCGATGCACCAACACGTATTGCTGCCCCCCCCTCATGCCAACTCCGGCATAAAGGCTTTCAGCTTGTCCGTCATCCGTCATTATGTGTCTGCTTTGCACATCAAATGGATTTAGGCAACTCATTTGTTCAACCTCTGTATCAATCTTTCTTCACCATTACCGCTTGCGGCATCTTGTAATCTCTGCTTGCTAAAGTGTTCGCCTGTTCTTCCCATACGTAAGTGTTCCCCATCTTTTCATCTACTGAGTATGTTCCCCCCCCTAGTGGGAACGAACATATACTGATCGTTGGAAGTGCCTAAAGTGGCTGATTTATCCTTCTGTATCAATGCTCCCTTGCCTCCTCCTTCGCACCCCCCCTAATTTTCAGGGTGTAAACTATCGGAGGGTGTCCACCCATCTGCGCTCTTAATGTTGCCGTCTTATCCATTGACACGCTCATAAATCCCCCCCCTGATCGTTCAGACAAATTACTGGCTGTCTTTTTGGGTCTTTCAGTAATGCGTTGGTTTTCTCCACCGTAATGGAATCTCCTTTCTTGTCTTGCTCGTTCAGGACAAGCACTCCGTTCCTTCCCGTTGTCATTCCGCAATTCACTCCTAACGTTGCTGATTTATCTCCCGTCAGCGTTGCATTGTACCCATCAAATCCTATCGCTTGCAAATTATCAGTTTGCTTTCGTCTACCATCTGGTTTCTCACGCCCTTGTAATCCGTTGCGCATAAACTACCTATTTCTTTCTGGTATAACAGCAGACCGCCGCCCCCCTTAGCGACTAATGCAGGTTCGCTGTTCTCCGTAATCTGAAATCCAAACTTTGCATTTTCTCCCTGTTGCCAACTGTATCTGTCTAATCCGTAGGCAACATGATCGCCGGAGGGTCTTTGTAATCCATCGCTTGTAACGTCATTGCTTGCTCTAGGTTTTTCCATCTAGCTAAATGCCCCCCCCCCGATCACTCATGTAGTATGATTGGCGTGTTGCCCCCCCCGGTTCCGTAATGGTTGAGTACGGAATTTGCCCGTTCACCCATTTCCGTGTATCTTGCGTCTGTTTGGTTGACGTCATAGAACCGCAAGGGGCATTTATTGTTTTTCTACGCTTCCTCCGTCAAAAGGTCTTGCAATTTCTCCTCGGATATATTTGCCTGCCTCATCAATGCGTCTCTCAAGACTTTCGGAAGTTCTTTCCCACGCCTTGCGCACCTCCTCAAAATGCCACGGCAGGCTTTCTCGCTCAAAAAGTATTTTTCCGGCGCTGTCTCCTCCAAAATCCGCGACAAGAAAGATTCTTCTGCGTCTCTGTGGCACTCCTTCGTTAGCTGCGTTTCGGATGCACCAAGCAATGCTCCATCCGTTTCCTGCCAAACAGCCAGCGTTTGCCCATTTCTTAGGTCTAGGTATAGAAACCGTAGGCTCGACGATCCGCGCGATTTCTTCAAGGACGCATCGGAAATCTTCTCCTTCATTACTTGACAAGGCTCCTGGCACGTTCTCCCAAAGCCAAATTCTAGGTCGAATATACTCAATTGCCCCTCTACTTCGTAATTGTTCGGCAGCATCTTTCTCTCTCATCTCCTTCGTTATTCTGATAACTTCATGGAACAGGCTTGACCTCGTTCCACTTCCGACAGCCATCCCGTGTCGCTTGCCCGCCACGGAAATTGACTGACATGGACTACTGTTGCTCATTATGTCAACTGGTTCAATGTCGTATCCGCTTACTTTCGTTATGTCTCCAAGCTGTCTTGCTTCTGGAAACCTTTTTGCTTCCAATGCCACAGGGAAAGGCTCAATCTCCGATTCCCACAAGGTATCTGCTCCGCATAACTTTGCGGCTAACTCCCAACATCCTGAGCCGGAGAAGAAATTACCATGCGTAACCATGCTCACTCTGCATACCTCCATTCATAGCCATACATTCTTTCATATTTTCCTTTCAACACTTTGCAAACACCAGAATGATCTACACCCAAAATTCTTTCTGCTTCTTTAATGGATGGAAAATATAATTCTTTTCCATTTGCATCTTTAGCAATTATTGGTTTACTATGGTCTGTTCTATTTTTTAATGCGATTCCAACACGATAATTATGTGTTCCATAATTGTTGTTGTAAGCAGCAGTACACCATTCCAAATTATCAACCATATTGTTTTTCTTATTTTCATCTTTATGGTTAATAGAAGAGTAATTGTTTGGATTTTCGATAAAAGCCTGTGCGACTAATTGATGCACTCTGATGCTCTTTTTTGTGCAATTCTTGCACAATTCAACTTCCAAATATCCAGTATTGGTTATCTTTGGACGCAACATTTTTGTTATACCCATTCTGTGATAATTAGTGTTTCTAACATTACCCATGTTTGAAATTTCATAATTTTCATATCCAGGTATAACCTTCCATTGTTCGTGTGTGATCATTCCTTCACCACCTTTTCCAGATACACCTTACTGTCGATGCGTTTCAATGCAACGGGCAACTCACCACGCCAGATGGCACCATAAATGTTTTTATAGCACTTAACCGCTTCCTCTGCGCTGTCACATTCAAAACAAGCAGAAGTTTCCTGGCTGTCGTAGAACGTATAGAATGCCGTCACGTATTCGCCCATGTTCTTAGTTTTTGACGGATATTTCACTCCGTAAGTTACCTTCATTGATTAACCACCTACCGTTTCTATGGTTTCATAAAGTCGGGAAGGTCAATGTCGTCCGCCACGATTTCAGCTTCGACCTTTTCAGGGTCCTTCTGCTGCTTGGATGACTTCTTTTCTTCGGCAACAACTACGGGTTCTTCCGGGGGATTCATGGGAAACTCAACCGCATTGGCATTCTGTGAAACTTCGTAATCGACGTCTGCCGCCACCCTGTCCGTCTGCTCTACGCTCTCCGAATTGTCGTAGAAATCATTCATTTCTTCCGTGCCATGCGTGCGGATAATGTACTTAAGGCAACGATTTTTCACCGTCTTTAGTGCCATCTGATCCGTAAACTTCTGATGCGTGCCGCTGCCACCCTCTTTGTAGCCGTAGCCTTGCGCCCATGCTTTCTTAATCTGTGCCATGCTCATAAGTTCTACGTGTTTGGACCCGTCTGCCATCTTTGCGATTGCATACGCCCCGGTGATCTTGTCCGTGTCGATATTCATAAAGTCCTGGATATGCTCGTCAATGACGATCTCTGCGTCCTCGATGTGATAGGTCAGTTTGTCACCCGCATAAATACACATTGCGGAAATGTCTTTCAAGCCATATCTGCGTGCAATGCAAGTGTTGCCGTAAACGCTAGGCATAAGCTGCAACTGACCGCCATAAGCCACGGCATAGCACTGCTTGTCCTGCATGGAAAGACCGCTTGATACCATCGTCATAAGTACATTTGCGATGCTTGTCTGCGAACAGGATTCAAGCACGCACTTCCCGTTCTTGTCCTTAGTCTCTTTCAAGGTAAGGTAAGCGCCGAGCAACTGATTCTGATACGAATAATCGCGTGGAAAAGTCATCCCGTATTTTACCTTTTCTGAAATCTGAGCGATAAGCCCGTTGATTAGTGCGTTGTTTACGACCAAACCCGCCTGTTCTTTTCCTGCCTCCATCAATTCTGTTTTTGTAGCCATTTTTTGTACCTCCTTTTAGGGTTTATTGGTAATGTAAGTGCATCAATAACATTCCATCCATTTTTTAGTCTGCATTTGACAGTATCTCTTTTTATGCCATATAATTCAGACCATTCAGTAAGATTTTTTGTTGTGCCATTTATGGTTACATAATGGCAATTTCTTTTGTTGTTTTCTTGCTCTTTCATCGTTGCCCAACGGCAATTTTCTGGGGAATAACCCATATCATTGTTGATACGATCAATCGTTAATTCATCGCTATACCCGCTTTTATAAGCCCATTCCCTGAAATTTAGATAACCATTTTTGCCGATCCATTCGTCGCATATTGTAATTCCTCTAAGGCCATAGTTCTTATAGGCTTTACAATTTCGATTTAGGCATCTGTTTTTAATGCCTTGATGTATTTTGTATAACCTTGATTTGCATTCCCCGTGAGTTTTGGCCCGTTCACTTGCAGCTTGATCATGGTAGCAGCCACAGCTTTTCTTAAACCCTTTTTTAAGATGCGTCGTTGTCGCTATGGTTACTTTCCCACAATCGCAAAGGCAATCCCACGATACTTGATCCAAGAATCTTTCTTTAGACAAATGCAAAACAGTAAGCCTACCAAATTTCATTCCAGTAAGGTCTGTTTTAGGAATGCCAAAAGAGGTTGCCATTCTTTTTTCCTCTCTTTCTTTTACATATTGATTATCTTGATCTCTAAGTCATCCGATACATTCAGGAACACCGTCTGACACGCCATCATGTTCGTAGCCACCGCTAGATGCGCCGTGTCAAATGCCTCTGAATCGTCAACAAATACCGGGCAATTCAGTTTTTCCATCTTCTGAATGCTGTTCACAATGTCCAGCGCGCCGATAAGCCTGTTGGCCTTATTGCTTTCAAGAGACAAAATGCTCTTTCCCTCAACCGTAGGGATGCAACAGTTCTTATAGCCGCCGTTCTTCGCGTAATCGAACAACTTCCACTTGACCAAATCAAACTTCGCGTTGATCTCCGCAGAAAGCGTTTCGTTCTTGCACTTAGCAAGTTCGTTCAAAAGGTCAAGAACCTTCTCGCAATTTGCCATTGCCTGTTCCGCATCCATGCGCTTTTCCTTAAGTTCCGCAAGCCTTTCCTCGTCGGCAGAATAATCAGCGGACGCAATCTTAATTTCCACTTCCATGAGTTCCGCATTAAGGCTGTCAATCGTGGACTTGTGATCGCTTTCCTTCGACGAATCGTATGACGCATACTTTTTTTCCTTTTCTGCAATCAACTTTTCCAGTTCCGCATACTCCGGGATTGTGTGAGGGTCCACGGGATCAACCTTTTCTGCCGCCAGCTTGTCTCTTTCTGCCTTAAGTTCCTCGATTTTTTTCCTAGTTTCAGCGATTTCGGCATACATTTTGTTAGCTGCCTCTTCATGTTCCTTCGCCAGATTGGAAAAGTAAGTTCCGCGTTCCGTGATTGCCTTAAGTTCTTCTGCCTTGTGGCTTTCAAATTCAGCCCTTAAAGCGTCTTTCTTCTCGCTAGGGTATTCTTGACCGCAATACGAACAAACAAGGCTAGATTCGTCAAATACGCGCTTTCTAGCATCGACGTACTTGATCTTTTCATGTTCCACGTTATCCCTGGCCTTGTCATACTCCCGCTTTTCAAAGGCAGCTTTGGTGTCAAGAGATACGATGGTTCTTTCAAGGGTGGTAATTTCGTTCGATTTTTCCGTCACTTTATCCCGCAACTGTCTTTCCTTTAGAACGTTATCCTCGTTCGCCTTGCGTTCCAAATCTGACAACTGGAATTTGAGGTTCATGATCTCGGACCCAAGATTGCCGTATTCAGCATTAGCGGCCTGTAAACCGTTTAGCAACGACTG
>JAEIGA010009660.1_pt1 | contig 14608 bp, 12 predicted proteins | sample 9270691 | NCBI WGS metagenome assembly JAEIGA01 (sample SAMN17057246, study PRJNA624740) | gut metagenome | biome: biome; isolation source: fecal sample | host: Bos grunniens | place: China: Xizang | collected 2019 | reverse complement strand
GCGCCAAGCACGGAAAAGAGCAGCGCTGACCTTTCCGGCAAACAGATCGCCTATCGAATAGGTACGAATCCAACGCGACACCGGCTTGACCAACAGCTTTTGTTCTGTTGAAAAGCCCGGCGGCGGTTCAATGTCAACCTCGATCTTGACCTTGATCTGCTTTTGCGTCGTGAAGCCGATCCTGAACACCTCGGACGATTCCTTGAGAAACGCATTCTCCACGGACGACGGCCGCCCCTTGTGCTTCAACTGTATCTCCACCTCCTTCCCCGCGAGAGCGAACTCCCCCCTTATCGCCGGAAAGTACGACTCAAAATCAAACGAGGGGTTTGGCTCGAGAAGAGAAAAATCCATGTCCTCGGAGAACCGCTCCATTCCGTAGAAGAGGTGCAGGCACGTTCCGCCGTAGAACGCCGCCTTCTCAAAGAATCCGCCTCTTGCAAGTCCCGCCAGCGCAATCAGCTGCATTACTTCCTGCTGAACGGCAACCCGCTCGGCTGCGGACTTCGGCGCATAGCTTTCAACCATAGAATCGTAGAGCGTCATGAGAACATCCTTTCCAATGCCTTCATCAAAAGCGGCTTATGTCCGCACTCCGCCATTTCTTTCAAAACCGCCTTGTCCGGACTTCCGAACGCGTCAAAATCAAAGCGTATGTCGTCCTCCAGAAACGACCTGAGCGAATCGGGAGACGAGATTCGCAGATTGCATCTTGCAATAAGCAAATCGCCAAGCGCCTTGTCCGGCGATGCAATGAGGAAGCCCCCTTCTCCAGTATTCAGAGTTCTAATCCCTATCGGAAACCAGTTCCCGGGTACCGTACGATACGAGAAAGCCCCGAGCGGCGTTGCATACCGCTTCGCACGCTTTGCACAAGCCGACATCGTCTCGTCCACGCGTTCGGGGATGAGTCCATACATCGAAAGTGCCGTCTCAAACGACACGTACGACGGGCTGTACAATGCATTCGCGATAACACGCAAATCAAGATCACGACCGCTGATTCTTGGCGAAAGGCAATAAAGGCCACGCTTTATGCGGACAAGGCTGCCTTCATCCACCAGAGCGGCGATTTTGGCAAGTACAGCCGAATAGTCACCCAATTCACCCGCGATAACATCGGTGGTGAACGGTACAGCGCCAAACTTCAGCAACCTTTCTCTTTGCAAAACATCCACAGATAATCAACTCCTACTTGATTGACTGCGCATATTCTACCAAAAATAGCGCCTCCACGTCAATCCCCACCTCGCTTTCGTGCCAATTCCGGACAGACTTCGGCGGAGTCTGGATTGGCCCATTCAAAGGGGAAGGTTCGACACTTGTCTGGTTTCACGGGATTGATGCGGCAGAGGTTGTCCTCCGTCAGATAGGCGCACGAGCCGTCTGGACGGCTCTTGAGAATCAGGCTCTTGCGGTCGGGCGCGACTTCGGTCTCACGCTCAATGAATTCCGTTTCGTCCATTCCAAGAAACGCCGCGATACACGCGATCTCCGCGTCCGAAACGCGCACAATCCCGTCCTTTATGCGGCAGCACGCCCCGCACATTCGGCACTTGAAACCATCCCGCTCCATGCGAAATCTCCTACAACTCCGCGGCAGATGCGCCGCGCAGTCAGTCTGCCGCAAAGCGGCGGGAGGCGGACGTCCAGTCGACATGCCTTTCGACGACGGCCTTGGCGTATGCCGCGCGCTGGTTCTGCCAGTCGAGGTAGTACGCGTGCTCCCAGACGTCTACGACAAGAAGCGGCTTGACGCCGGCGAGCCCGAAAGGCGTGTCGGCGTTCGCCGTCGATTCGACGGAGAGCTTTCCGTCCTTCGCGACGAGCCACGCCCAGCCGCTTCCGAAACGCTTCACCGCGGCGTCCGCAAGCGCGGTCCTGCATGCGTCGAGGGATCCGAAAGCCGCGTCGACCGCCGCCTTGAGCGCGGACGACGGTTCGCCGCCCTTTCCTTCCGGCGCGAGCGAGTTCCAGTAGAAGTCGTGGTTCCACGCCTGCGCCGCGTTGTTGAATATGGCGGAATCGCCCGCAGCGCGCGATACGACGACGATCTCGCCGAGCGAAAGCCCTTCGTACTTCGTTCCCGCGACAAGTCCCTTAAGCGTGGTGACGTAGCCTGCGTGATGCTTGCCGTAGTGGAACGAAATCGTCCTGGACGAAATCGTCGGCTCCAGGGCGTTGTCAGCATAGGGCAGAGGCGAAAGCGTAATCTCGTTCATTGTTCGTGTTCCTTTCGGTAGTGAGTTGCCGAACGCGGACAGGGCCGCGCACGCCGCCCCTCCGCAAAACAGCCGTCTTGTTGTCGTTGTCATGCGCACATTATACCAAAATCCGCGGCAAATGCGCCGCACACCCGCCTGCAGGAGCGCAAACGAATTGGCGCACTGTTTAAGCGTAAAGCGCCACTTGCGGCTTTGGTCGCGCTTGGAGGAGTAGGCGATGCCGATGCGCGGGGCGGAGGTGAACGCAGACACAGCTCCTTCATGTATTTGACAACATTGATCTTCGGCGCGACTCCGCCAGAAGGCGAGAAAACCTTCCCGATGCGCGTCGAATATCGCTCTTCCATACCGGCCACATCGCCCAGCCGAAGCTCATCCCACTTGAAATCGCGGATCGGAAGCTCGCTTGCGTCTATCACAGAAATTACCCGCAATGCGTCGGGCCACAGAAATCTAGACTCAAGATTCCTGATACCAATCGCACAAAGCCAAAGCAAGCCGATGATTGCCGAAATCGCCGACATGATTAATGCAACACCAACAATATCCCATATCCACTGGTGCTTCATTCTTGAACGCATCCAGATCGCCGTCGGCGCGTCGGTTTCGGGATTCAAAACTGCAACACCATGAAACTTGTACGCCCAATAAAGAGGATCTCTTCTATCGCACCAGAGGAAGAGCCCCGAAGAGCAGATCGCGCCGAGGGTGTCGCAGAGGATGTCCTTCTGCGCGTCCCATACGTCGCCCTGCGAGCCGAGGAACGCCGCACCCGCCTCCCCTCCGTCGACAACCGCGTACCACCACTCGACAAGCTCCCAGATTCCGGCCATTGCGACAGTCGACATGACGGCGAAGAACGCGGCAAAGCCAGCGGACTTCACCCAGTTCTTGCGGAAAAAGAGCTCGGCGAGCGGGAACGCGAACCATCCGACCGCAAAGTGCGCGATGCGGTCGTAGGGATTGCGCACGAGCCCAAGCGGCTTCATCAGCCATTCCATGGGGACATGCTCAAACGTGTAGTGCGCGCCGACGAGCTGGAGAACCGTCCAGACAAAGAAGCAGAGGTAGGCGGGCGTGGAGAAGCGGAACTTCCTGCGCGTCAGGAGAAGAACAGCCCACAGCCCGACCGCCCACACCATCTCGACGCACCACACCGTCCTGTCGGCGGGGTAGATGTCCAGCACGACCGCCACGCACACAAGCGCGGCGACCATCCACAAATCCCGATAACTGTACGATATTGAATTGCTCATATGCATTACAAGTTCATTTCTGCTCTACCCAAATCAACTTGCCCATATCGTATCCCCGCCGCCGCGCTTCGGCGAGAAGTTCGGACTTCGCGGTTTCGGGCAAACCAGGTGTGCGCGAGAGAATCCAGAGATAGTCCGCACTGCCGCTGCCGACGAGGGCGCGGGAGTAGTCCTTGTCGATCAGCATCACGCGGTAGTCGGCGTAGAACGGACCGAAGAACGAGACACGCAGGAGTCCGGGCGTGTCTGTCGTCTTGCCTTTCCCGATCGCCGCCTTCGGCTTGCCGTTTTTGATTCCGGAGTTCACGACCTTGATCGTGCCGTCCGCATTCTGCGTATAGTTGGCCTTCGCCTGTTCCACACCGCGCTCGAAGCTGTGGTCGAACCGGGCGATCTCGTACCACTCGCCGAGATAGCGGTTCAGGTCAAGCGCCGCCACCGGCGTGTTGTCCACCTTCGGTCCGCTCACGCACCCCGCCAGCGCCACCGCTGCCGCAATCCTGCCCAACATCATTCGCACATTCATTTTGTAGTTTCCTTTCGTTTTCGTTTGAGACAAGTTGCTGTCGAAATAAATCACGGCGCCAAGCTCGCCTTTCGGGACGGAGCGTAAAAAGTCACTTGCGGCTTTGGTCGCGCTTGGAGGAGTAGGCGATGCCGATGCGCGGGGCGGCGGTGAACTTTAGGATTCCGCACTTTCCTGAGCATCCGAACACCCCGCTATCGCGACCATCTCCGCGAAGCCAAGCGCCAACATAATTTCATCTTCCGCGGAGGAGCATCAGTGGCTGAGGATCTCTGCGCGGACCGCCGCAGGCGCGAGCTCGAACTGGTCGGGCTCCATCGAGTACGAGGCGCGGCCCTTGGTGAGCGAGCGGATCGCCGTAGAATAGCCAAACATCTTCGCAAGCGGAACGCGGGCATGGACGATCTGCAGCTCGCCCTTCACATTCATGTCGAGCACCGAGCCGCGACGCGCGTTGAGGTCGCCGAGGACCTCGCCCACCGACTCGGGCGGGGTCACGATCTCGAGCTTCATGATCGGCTCGAGGAACTCCGGCGCGGCCGCCTCCGCCGCCTCGCGGAAGCCCATCATCGCCGCGGAGCGGAACGCCACCTCGTCCGAAACCTCGGGGTCTACCATCTCCGCCCCGGTGCAGACGACCTCGAGGTCGGTCATCGGATAGCGCGCGAGGACGCCCGTGGCGATGCCGTCCTCGAGCCCCTGCGCGACGCAGTCCTGCAGCGCCTTCTCGCCCACGACGGCGGTGAACTCGCGCGAAAGCGACACCTTGCGCCCGGCGCCGCGCTCGAGCGGGCGCACCTCGATCTCGAGCGTGACCGCGTGGCGCTTGCCGCCGATCTCGCGGTCGAAGGTGAAGGACTTCTTCGCGGCGGCGGTGACGGTCTCGCAGTAGCTCACCATCGGCCGGCCCACGTTCGCCGCGCAGCGAAACTCGCGCTTGAGTCGATCGACCAGGATCTCGAGATGCAGCTCGCCCATGCCGGAAAGGATGGTCTGGCCGGTCTCCGCGTCCTCGCGGAAACGACAGGTCGGATCCTCCGCCGCGAGCGTGCGCATCGACTCGACGAGCTTGTCCTTGTCGGCCGAGGACTTCGGCTCGATGGCGAGGAACATCACCGGCTGCGGGGCCTCGATGCGCTCCAGGTAGCAGGGCTTCATCTCGGCGCAGAGCGTATCGCCGGTCGTCGCCTCCTTGAGGTTGACGATCGCCCCGATGTCGCCGGCGGAAAGCTCGTCCACCTCGGTGCGGTCGTCGGCGAAGAGCCGCACCATCTTCATCACCCGCTCGCGCTTCTTGGTGCGCGGGTTGAAGACGTTCATCCCCTTCTTGAGCGAACCCGAGTAGACGCGCACGAAGAAGAGCTTGCCGTAGGGGTCGGAGGTGATCTTGAAGACGAGCGCGGAAAGAAGCGGGTCGTCGACGCGGCGCTCCACCGCCTCGCCGGTCTTGAGGTCCTTGCCGGCGACGGGCGGACGGTCGGTCGGCGCCGGCAGGTAGGCGGCGATCGCGTCCAGGAGCGGTTGCACGCCCTTGTCGCGGAACGCGGAGCCGCAGAGGACGGGCACGAAGCGCCCGGCGACGACGAGGCGGCGGATGGCGGGTACCAGTTCCTCGGCGGAAAGGTCGCCCTTCTCGAGGAACGCCTCCATCACGCCCTCGTCGAGATCGGCGACACGCTCCACGAGCTCGGCGCGCGCAAGCTCGGCGGCGTCCTTGAGCTCCGGCGGAACTTCGCCGACGGTGAACTGCTTGCCGTCGCTCGCCTCGTCGTAGACGATGCCCTTCATGTTGACGAGGTCGACGACGCCGGTGAAAGTCTCGGCGGAGCCAATCGGCAACTCGACCGGGCAGGCCGGTGCCTTGAGCTTGTCCTTGAGCTCGCCGACGACGCGCTCGAAGTCCGCGCCCATGCGGTCCATCTTGTTGACGAAGGCAAGCCGCGGCACGTTGTAGCGATCGGCCTGGCGCCAGACGGTCTCGGACTGCGGCTGGACGCCGCCAACGGCGCAGAAGACGCAGACCGCGCCGTCGAGGACGCGCAGCGAGCGCTCGACCTCCATGGTGAAGTCGACGTGTCCGGGAGTGTCGATGATGTTGATCGAGCAGCCGTTCCAGTCGCAGGAGATGGCGGCGGACTGGATGGTGATGCCGCGCTCGCGCTCCTGGATCATGAAGTCCGTCGTCGTGTTGCCGTCGTGCACATCGCCGTGCTTGTGGATCTTGCCGGTGTAGAAAAGGATGCGCTCGGTGGTCGTCGTCTTGCCCGCGTCGATGTGGGCGACGATGCCGATGTTCCTGACGTTTTGTAGGTCGCTGTTCATTTGGTGGCGTATTATAGCATTTTCGCCGTTGTCGCGGCGAGCACGGAGACAAGGGCGATGGTGGCGGTGTCGGTACGGAGAATGCGCGGGCCGAGGGAGAAGCGCTTGAAACCACGCGATCCCAAAAGCTCAACCTCCGCGTCGGTCCAGCCGCCCTCAGGACCGATCGCCAGGAGAGGGCGGGGTTGGGTGCCTGGTGCCTGGTGCTTGGTGCCTGGTGCCTGGTGCTTGGTGCTTGGTGCTGGTGGTTGGGTGGTGGGGTGGTTAGGTGGTTCGGTGGTTGGGTGGTTTGGTGGTTGGGTGGTGGGGTGGTTGGGTGGTTGGGTGGTTGGGTGCGCGACAAGACGCGCGGAACCGGGGAAAAGCGAATCGAGCTCATCCTCAAGGAAACGGCGGAAGTTGCGGCGGACAAGCAGCTCGGGCAGAACGGTGGTGCCGCACTGCATCAACCCTTCGATGAGCAGCGGACGGTAGATCTCTTCCTTGAGCAGCGTAGCTCCCCAAAAATCCTTCTCCACCTTGCGCGCGCCGACGAGCACGATGCGCCCGACGCCGAGCGCGGCAAGCTGCGGCAGGAGTCGCTTCAGGACGCGCGGACGCGGCGGCGCGAGCACGAGGTCGATCCACGGCGCGAGCGCGGGCGTGTCGTGGCAGACTCGCACGGAGACGCGCGAAGTTTCACCGGGCGCGGAGACGGCGATGATTTCCGAAGTGCCGACAAGTCCGCCGACGACTCCGGTCTTTAGCGGCTGGCCAACCTCGCCGTGGAGGACGCCAAGGATGTGTTCGGCGCGCACGCCGCCGACGGTGGCGACACCATCGACAATCTCGTCAGGCTCGAAGAGAATGCGGTTCATTGAAACGCCCTTTCCGCATTGGCGAAGGTGAGTGCCGCGAAGTCGTCCGGCGCAACGCCGCGCAACGCCGCGAGAAACTCGCAGGTGTGGCGGACAAACGCCGGCTCGTTCACCTTGCCGCGTAGCGGCACCGGCGCGAGAAACGGCGAGTCGGTCTCGATGAGGATGCGGTCGTCGGGCACAACCGCCGCGGAGGCGCGGACATTGTCCGCCAGCCGGAAGGTGACGATGCCGGAGAAAGAGATGTAGAGTCCGAGGTCGAGGAACGCCTTCGCCGCCTCGGGGGTGCCGGTGTAGCAGTGGATAACGCCGCGGGACGGAACCTCGCGCAGCAGCGCGAGCGTGTCGTTGTCCGCCTCGCGGGTGTGGATGATCACCGGCAGCCCGTGACGGCGCGCCTCCTCGAGTTGCGCGGCAAAGAGCTTGCGTTGCGCGTCACGAGTCTCCGGCGAGTAGTGGTAGTCGAGACCGATCTCGCCAATGGCGCAGGGTGCCTGGTGCTTGGTGCCTGGTGCCTGGTGCGGGGTGCGGGGTGCTTGGTGCGGGGTGCTTGGTGCTCTCCCGACCTGGTCGCGGTCGAAGCCGAGGGCGACGCCAACGGCGGGCATCCCAGGCTCCTCCGCGGCGATTTCTGCCGCGAGTGCGGCTGATGCGTTCAGCTCCTCGCTGCCGCCGACAGCCATAAGTTTCTCGACGCCGGCGGCACGGGCGCGGGCGAGTATTGCACGAATCTCGTCGGGATTGGCAGCTTCGAAATGGCAGTGGGTGTCGTAGAGTCTCATCGGGAGAGGAAGCGGCCGGCGTTGCGCCGCGCGGGACTGGAAAGATCGCTGATCGAGCCGTTGACGAAGACATGGCGCACACCTTCGGCAAAGCGGTGGGGATCGGTGTAGGTGGCGGGAGAGCGGAACTCCGCCTCGTTCCAAACAACGATGTCGGCGAATGTGCCCTGCTCCAGGACGCCGCGCGAGCGGAGTCCGAAGCGGCGGGCGGGAACTGACGTCATGCGCGCAACCGCGGCCTCGCGGGAAATGCCAAGTGACCTGAGGCGATGATAAAAGCCGGGCATGGTGCCGTAGGCGCGCGGGTGGGGATGGTCGGCGCCGAGCGGACCCCAAGGCGCGCGAAGCGAGGCGTCGGAGCCGGGCACGATCCAATCGCGCGCAAGGATGAGGTCGAGGTTGGCTTCGCTCATGCCGAAGAAGAATGCGCCGGTGCGGCAGCGGTCAAGCTCGAGGATGCGGCAGATGAGGGAGCCGGGAGATTGGTGCTTGGTGCTGGGTGCTGGGAGATTGGTGCTTGGTGTTTGGTGCTTGGTGCTTGGTGCTTGGCTTGTCCGCCATAGCTCCGTTAGGAGCGAAGGCGGAAGCTGGGAGCTGGGAGCTGGGAGCTGGCATAGGATTTCTGCAACGGTTAGGCCGCAGAGGGGGCGGGTGTCGGGATGCCAGGCGCCGCCAATCATCACCTGCGACCAATCGCGCCCCGACTCGTCAAGCTCGGCGACAATGCGCGCGCGCTGGGCGGGATCGGCGAGCCGCTCCATCTCGGCGGGCGCGCCGCCGGCCTGCGCCCAGTCGGGGAGGACGATGTCGAGATCGGTTCCTGCGGCACAGTAGGGATAGCGGTCGGAACCGAGGAGCAATCCCTCGTCCACCGCGGACTGCATCTTCTCAAGCACGGCGCCGATCTTGTGCCAGTTGCGCTCGCCGCTTGTCTTCAGGTGGGAGATCTCGGCACGGATGCCGGTTGCGCGAACAAGGTCGAGGACTTCGTCAATCGCCTCGAGAATCGCATCGCCCTCGGAGCGCATGTGCGTCGCGTAGTAGCCGCCCCTCGAGGCGGCGACCTTCGCGAGTGCCACCACCTCGTCGGGCGTGGAGTAGCGGCCGGGCTGGTAGATGAGCCCGGTGGTAAGCCCCCAGGCGCCGGCGTCCAGCGACTCCTCGAGGAGGCGAGACATGCGCCCAAGTTCCTCAGGCGTAGCGGCGCGCGGGGCGTAGCCCATCGTCGACGAACGCAGAGTGTTGTGCCCCACGAAAACCGCGGTGTTGACGGCGGGATGCGCCGCCTCGACCGTGGCGCGGTATTCCGCGAACGACCGCCAGGTGAGACGTTCGCCGAGCAGAGAAGCCCAGTCGGACGAGAGCCGCGCCTCGCCATAGCGCGGCGCGGCGCTGCCGCCGCACTGGCCGTTGATTTCTGTGGTGATGCCCTGCGAAAGCTTCGAGGGTGCGTCCGGCTCGAGCACGAGGTAGGCGTCGGAGTGGGCGTGGGCGTCGACAAAGCCGGGGGTGACGAGACAACCCGAGGCGTCGACTACTTGAGCGTCGCCCTTCGCGGCAATGCCGCCGGGAACGATGTCGGCGATGCGGTCGCCCTCGACGGCGACATCGCCCGGGAAGGATTCCCTCCCGGTGCCGTCGACTATCGTTCCGTTGGCTATGATGATCATTTTCGTGGTTCGTGGTTTGAGATTTGGACAGGATTTACAGGATTAACAGGATTGGAGGCTGGGGTGTTGGCTCGGGCGGCGTCGATTTTCGCTATGAGCTCATTCGCCCACGCGACTGCGTCGTCAACCGACGAGAGCACTGACGACGCGTCCGCAATTGTCGCATATGCGTCTTCGTAGACCTTGCCCCAACCGCCGCCGGCCACGATCTCCGGCGCCCACTTATGCTTCCGACGATAGTCGAAAAGGCGCACGCAGGTTCTTCTTACCGCCGCAAAATCCAATTCGGAATGTCTCGCCATGAGCTGAAGGTCTATCAGGTCGTGCGCACGCTCGCTGCCTGGCTCCGACACGGCGTGGAGCTTCTGGGCAATCTGATATGTGAGTTTCATCACCCGCAGTGCCGCCGGGCGGGGGAAGGACAGCGCCTCAAACGCATCGGCCAGTTCGGCGGGGAGAAACTCCTCGAACTCTTCGGCGTCGCCGATTTCGTCATGGCCGATTTCTATGCGAACGGTCTGCCAGGAGCGTCCGCAATAGCTCAGCTTTATGTCGAACGGAATCATCACATACGATTCAGGAACATCCTTCGGCCTAGGCGGGGGAACATCGGACAGGATGCCGGTGAATCCGTTCCAGCCCGCCTTTAGCGAATCCTCGAGCCTCTTTTTGTATTCCGACAACTCCATGACCCGCGCGGTATCAATGTCCCGGGTGTAGCGCGTTACCTCGCCGCCATACCTGAACATCAGAGAGCTTCCGCCCTTCACCACGCCGTCGGGCAGAATCTGTCCAACGACGACATTCGCCATTGCCCGCGACAACCGTACTGGATCGCCGCTCCGGTCGATCTGGTTTATGGCCTTGATGAGGTTGACACAGGTGTTCGGACGCTTCATCTTCAGAACTCTTTATTGAGCATTTCCACCTCGCTGCTGCGGAGCAGACCCTTGCGTGTAGCGTCGCCTATCGCGGCCCGCAGACGGTCCGTCATCAGCTTTTCTCGACATTCAAGGATGACCTTGGCGAGGTTCTGACATCTTATCCCCTCGAAAACGTCCACTTCGCCCCCACTTGGCATCTTCACCAGTTCAATCCATTTCGGCAACGCCCTGCGGACTCTGCGTTCTGCTGCGACCCGAACGCGCAGCGGGTTGACCATCGCCAGATTGTGCATGGCAAGAACGCTTTCCCCCCAAAGCGCAGCGTCTTTCCCCACTATCGCAACCGCTTCGGCATATCGATTGTACTCCGTGGGCAGATAATGCTCAATTCGATAGACCCCACGCCCAAGTCTGGTCAAGCGGCCGAGCTTCACCCATTCGGCAAGGTCCTTCCGCCGAATTCCCAATGCCTCCGCCTCGGCGGTCGTGACAAGGCCGTAGTTTCCTATTGCCAGTTCACAAAGTTTATCGTATAGTCGCATGTCATTTTGTTCCCTTTAAAGGGTGCATTTTGTCTTGATGCCGCGTAGTATACCATATTTTGGCAGGAATTATCAATTGCAATTGTCAAAAAGTTCCCTACAAAGGGAACCATTTGACAATTGCAAATTGCCGCGTGATTTGCCGCGCAATCTGCCGCGGAGGTCAGGCGGCATTGTCAGCGGCTTACACATTCAGCCTGTAACGCCAATAGCCAGGTTCGTGTTTGTTGTAGTAGTCTATTGCCGCAAGAAACCCCTCGCGGGTCTCTGGATGCATCGAGCTCTTCATGTAGTCGCCCGCGCGTATGCCTCGGACAGCACTTCGGATGTCGGGACGGGATGGGCTTCACCATAGGGACATTATACAAATGGGGAATTATCGCCGCAATCGCCGCAATGAGATCACGGTGCGGACGAAATCCAGTCTGCACTTGCCAACGTCTAAAGACAAGCATATGCAGTTATGGTTCTGGCCAACGCACTCCAATCGGTTCGTAATCCATGCGTAGTGGCTTTGTGCAAAGGTTGTTCTTCATGTCCCATTCAAGATTGCGGTCAAGTGATGTTGGGTTCAGATAATACAGGAAACTCGCGCCATTGAAACCGCTTTTGTCCGTCCCCCTGAATCTGAAATCGCCGTATATCTTACCATAATACGCTTCAATAAGGTTACCCCTGTCGTCGTATCTTGACCTAACACGAAAGCAGTAACAGCAATCATCGTTGCTTTCCGTATAGTACTCAGGATATATTACAGGCCCTGATGTATTCTTCTTTCGTCGTCCAAATTGCATGACCTTTTCGGAAACATAGCCCGACTCTGGCGCAGTCCTGACTCTTATGCCACAGTTGGAACCTCTGACAGACTTTTCGACAAGGCCATTCCCCTTGCCAGGAAACTCAATCGCTGAAATGAAATCGTAGAATGTTGTCTTGTGACTTCTCCATATGTTCAATGCTTCGCCGACTTCCAGTTTCGTTGTGATCGTCATATCCGAATATTTACCTACTCCGTGTGGAGGCAGCCAATCACCTTCCAGAAAATCAAACTTCAACACGGCGTTGGTTCCGTCGAATCCTCCAACACTTTCGCGTCGGCCGTCCAATATGACACGATTGACATATAACGGAATGGGATGCGCCACGCGTTGAAGGGCTACCGTGACGACAACATCCTCTGGTTGCCAGATTCTCAACAACGATCTTCTTGTATATTTCGTTCTTCCGCCATGTGCCGCTTCGTAATAACCTTTGGGTGCCTTATCAACCCAAATACTACTTCTGCCACAGTTTGTCTTTCCTGAAAGCCGACAAAAACCTTGCTTGTCCGTGAATCCCTCTGCTATGTCTGGATTAGCTGATTCAGACCAAGCACGCCATCCAATGTCATCTTCAAAGTTTGCAACTATCTTTGCATCCGGCAAAGGAACATGGTTAACTGCATCCTCGACATAGATACTCAGATATGCTCTGTCGGCTCTTGCAAGGTAACATGCTAACACTACGTTGAACACTAGTATTGTCTTTTTCACTGGCTTTCTCCCGCTACGATTTTGTGGAATATGAAATTGACATAAAAGAAGGCTACATTGCAAATGTCAGAATGATGCCATTGACGACGTCGCTGGACAATTCGCTCTGAAGGCCAGTATGACAATCCGTCGGGGGAAAGCTCTATGTTTCCATCAAGTACATTCACAATCGGATTTCTCCCCGCCGCGAAACTTGTCGCGGGTATTCCGTCACCCATGACCTTGTTCAATTCCGTTTGAGCAATTGAAATAGGATTTGTCTGGTGAAGCAAGGCATTGTCGAACTTGCGGAATATCGGGCTGGCGATCAGTTCCGCATCCGTGAATGCGTTTGTCTTCGCGAACTCGGTCAAGAGGCCTGCAAGGTTCGTGTGTTCGCTGTTATAGCCCCATCCGCCCTCGCAGTTGCCGGGGATGAGGTGAAGCGTCGCCGTTCCCTTGAACAGTTCCTGCGCTCCCCACAGTCCGCCCCATCCGTTCATGGTCGCGTTTGCAAGGACATCCTCCGTAGGCGAATAGCAGTTTATCGCATCGTGTATTCCAGCGAAGCGGCCACGCCATTTTAATGTCTGCCTCGGATCGCCCAAATGGGGGATGCGTTCGTACCAGTTGGCTGCCAACTTCGACGGGTCGACGTCGCTCCATCCGTGCTCTATCATTTCTTGGGCAGAGGCGTCTGCGTCATATGCCTCCATCGGCACAGCAGCGTTAAGCATATAGTACTTTTGATAGTCAAGTAGATAGTACTTTGCCGCCTCGGAGACAAGTATATTGCCAAGCGAATGCGCAAGCATGACCTTGTCACCGGGCAGCCCGTTAACAGCCACGGAAAAGTTCAACGCCGTGTCGAGCGCATGGCACACATTAATGTAGTAATCAAGAGATTCACCGCCAATAATGGGCACCCACTCCCACATCTGCGAGTCGTTGCCGAACCAGTCGACCGCGGTGAACATTGACTGCGATCCAGATTGCCAAAGACGCTTGAACATCTCTGCAGACCATCCTCGCGCAGATTGGTAGTTGACATTGTATCCATGTACGAACACGAAATGCCGTCCATCGCATTCCGAGTCAGGGCGATTGGTTGGTTCGTCGAGACAAGACGAATGTCCAGAGGCATCGCCACACACCATCCTTAAATTCATCCATCGATACATAGCCTCTACAGACGAAATTTCGATATCCAGCTTGCCATTGGATAAGGCGGCCGCCGAATCGCCAATGTGGCCTGTTAACTTTAACGACGATCCGCTGGCGCAGCCCTCTATCATTATCACACCCTTCCCGTTGGCATTCTGCATAACCTGTGCAAAACAGTCTGGCAGCTTCCTCCCTCCTATAAGCCTGGCCACCGAAGCCGCATGTGCGTTTTGCGCAAGATTCGGGCCGAAAATCGCACCGCGATCATCCTTGTGGAAACTGCCTGCGTCGGCAGCAGAAAGCGATGTCCATACGGCATTCACAACACTTGATTCAAGTTTCCACGACACTTGCTCATTTATGAAATCTGGGGTTCCGGGCGGGAATACTTTTGACACATCAACTAATACTGGGGTAAAGTCGAGCAAATCGCTCCACCCATTCACCATATCATCCTGCCCATTGGCGCCAGCTCCAGCCCAGTTGTTCTGGCTGTCGTTAACATTCCCCGAGTCATTGTCGTCGTTCATCCAGAAACGGAAGGTTGTCAGTCCCGCATCGTAGATTGATTCGTCGTCTGAATCTATCTTGCCGTTGCGGTCGTAGTCGGGGATGAGCCTCGGGCGGCCGAGAACCGTAAACTTGGCCTTGTCGACGGCATGGGAGGTCAAGTGCTCTGCAACAATCTCTTTATCCTTGTACGCACCCGACATTTCATGTCCATGGATGACGAACTCCAACCCCGCTAGGAGACGAGCCGGGAAGTCGCATTCCCCTGGCATTTCGTAGTACTTACCGCTGCGCTTTACATACAATGATTTCTCCGGAGTAGTTATCGTCACAACCTCTCCGTCCGGCAGGTCGCGCGG
>JAEIGA010009659.1_pt1 | contig 14608 bp, 23 predicted proteins | sample 9270691 | NCBI WGS metagenome assembly JAEIGA01 (sample SAMN17057246, study PRJNA624740) | gut metagenome | biome: biome; isolation source: fecal sample | host: Bos grunniens | place: China: Xizang | collected 2019 | reverse complement strand
TGGTAGCCCCCCGAGTTCTGTGAAACATTAAAATTCCCCCAACGCGCGCACGACGCGTCAGGGGAACTGTAAAAGCCTGTATTTATGCGGTTTGTCGGTCATTGAGTCCGAATTATTGGACACAATGTGCCGTGAAACATTACGAGCGATATTGTATTTTTATAAGTACAATCTGAAATGTACAACAAAATACAATTTTCTGTAGTAGTATATACTTACGCGGTGGCGGAATAGGTAGACGCTATGTAAAAGGCAAGAGATATGTTCAACCAGATTGTCCGAACTAAGTCATGTAAGGTGCAAATACTTACCCGCGTACATTATAGAAAGGAATCTACGATCATGAGTAAGACACCAAAACGAGTATCATTAGAATCTGAATATAGAAGGTTGGCGAAGCGGGCAGATCAGCGTTTAGTTCGACTTGAACAGCTGGCCGAAAGTACGCCGGAGTATAAAGGTATAAAAGAATTCGCATATAAGAAGGCCATGCGTGACATACGGTCATGGTCAGGCGAAAACGCGAAACGATTTAATACAGCGCCACCCTCAAACACGAACCAGCTTAAAGCAAAGATAGCGGATATCAAGCGCTTTTTAGAGTCGGCCAGTTCTACCATAGGACGAACACGCGAAACTAAAGGAATACAACAGATCTACCAGCAACGCGCTAATACTATTAACGAGAAGTTCGGAACTGATTTCAACTGGAAGGATCTAGCGCGCCTGTTTGAATCCGGACTTTATAAAAAGATAAAGAATTCCAGTGATTACGACAGTAACGCTGATTTTCAGACTATAGCGAACATCAAAACGAACTTTAAAGAAGTAAAAGACGCTATAAAGAATGATACCGAAGTTAATATTGATACGCTTGATGAGGTTGAAAACTTCGCAATAAACGAAATGATTTCAACATATGGTACAGATATCATTAAGGCGCTTCGGTGATGTATTGTCTATCAGACTGGAATGAATACGATTATACAAAACTTAATATAGTAAAGCCAATAAAGCGGGTAACTAAAAAGGGATCTGAAGCATATAATAACGCCGTGATAATGCTGGACACGGAAACCAGCAAAAAGAGTAAGAAAGACGGCGAAGCGAACCATATAGTAGCGTTTACCATATCAATACGATATAAACACGCTAATATATGCACCTTATATGGACATAAGCCTAGTGAACTTATAAAGTGCCTGAATAAGATATTTAGCACGTTTACCGGCGATCATACGATCATATACGTTCATAATCTGTCGTATGACTGGGTATTTATAAGAAAATATCTGTTTGAAGCCTATGGACACCCTATCAAACAGCTAAATACTAAATCACATTACCCTATCAGAATAGAATTTACTAACGGCCTTATACTACGCGATAGCCTTATACTTGCTCAAAAATCGCTTGATAAATGGGCTAAAGATATGGGCGTAGAGCATTTAAAGGCGTCCGGCAAATGGGATTACGACAAGATTAGGAGCCAGCGCGACACATTCAGCGCCGACGAACTGGAATATATCGAACATGACACGCTAGCCGGCGTTGAGTGTATTGACGCGCTCATGACACAACTACACCATAGATTGTATGCTATGCCATATACGGCCACCGGTATAGTACGCGAAGAAGCAAGGAAGATAGGAAAACAATTTCATGCACATGATGAATTTTATAAGATAACTCCGGACTTTGACGTATATAAGATACTCGAACAATGTTTTCACGGCGGATTCACACACGCGAACAGATACATAATAGGTGAAACTATAACGGATCCGGTCAGGTGTTATGACTACACCAGTTCATACCCTTTTGTGATGCTGTCGGAGCGCTACCCCCTACGGAGATTTAAGCCTTATAAGCGTGTATGTACCATTGAGGATATATTGAAACAGTCCGATAAATACGGATTTTTGACTAAACTTATCATGATAAAACCGCGCTTAAAAGACGAGCATAACCCTATGCCGGTATTACAATACTCAAAACTGATCAGATCCGTGAACGCCATAACGGATAATGGGCGTGTATTATGTGCCGGATATATAGAAATATATCTAACGGAGATATCGCTTAAACTCATATCTGAACAATACACATATGAAAAAGCCGTGTGTATAGAAAACTACTATAGTAAAAAAGACTACTTACCGCGCTGGTTTACAGATTACATTTTTAAACTGTTCACGGATAAATCAACGCTTAAAGGATCAGATCCTTTAAATTACTTATTAAGTAAGGCGAAACTTAATTCATGTTATGGTATGTGTGTACAAAAAGCCATACAGGACGATATAGAAGAAATGTATGAAACTAACGAATACCATACAGAATCAAAGTATACGGAAGAAAACTATGAAAAATACCGTAACAGCCGGTCAAGGTTTTTGCCGTTCCAATGGGGCGTATGGGTCACAGAATACGCCATGAAGAACTTACATATATTAGGTTCCTTTTGTGATAACTGGCTGTATTCTGATACTGACAGCGTTTTCGGTTCCTTTTGGGATGATGAAAAAATACTTCAGTATAACGAAGATTGTCTTCGTAAACTTAAAGATAATGGTTATGGATCTGTAGAAGTAGCCGGAAAGATATTTACGCTTGGCGTTGCTGAACTGGACAAAACGTGCGAAGAATTCCGGACGCTGGGCGCGAAGCGCTACGCATATAGAAGTGCAGATGATCATGAACTACATATAACAGTTGCCGGAGTTCCGAAAAAAGGCGCGGAGTGCTTACATGATGATATTGAAAACTTCCAAAAGGGGTTTTTATTTGACGGTGTAACGACAGGGAAAAAGCAACATACATATATCTATGTAGAAGAACCGTATATTGACGAAGACGGAAACGAAACGGCGGACAGCGTAGATTTAAGCGCTTGTGATTATCTGCTTGATGATATTGAGCGTGAAGACTGGTTAACACTATTTGAAAAGGAGATAAATTTACAGACATATGACATATGAAGAATACCAAAAACTATTACCGCTTAAATACTATGATTTTAAGTATGATCTGATGATGTATCCGGACGCTATAGTTTATATAGTCATATCCAGTCGCGGACGCGGTAAGACATACAGCGCATTAAAATACAGCTATGAGAATGAGATACCTATCATATATATGAAGCGTACAAATGATGACGTAGCTTTTATATGCCGTGAACAAGTAGACGGCCTTGATACTTCACCATATGCACCGCTTAACAGGGATCTAAACACAGACATACGCGCAAAACTCATTGATACCGGCGTTGGTGGTTTTTGGTCTTATCATCTGAATGAAGATAACATAAGTGTACCGGATAACTTACCAATATCTTACGCGTTATCACTTAACGCGATAAAGCGCGTAAAGGGATTTGAAGCAAGCCGGTGTAAATGGATCCTGTTAGATGAGTTTATACCGCAGATCGGTGAACGCGTCTTAAGATCTGAAGGTGAACTTCTACTTGATGTATATATGACCGTATCCCGCGACCGTGAGAAGCGCGGGGAAGATCACTTAAAGCTTATACTATTCGCTAACGCTGAAGATATAAGCACGCCGATTACAAATACACTTGAAGTAGTTGACGCTATAGCGGATCTGTACGCGTCTGATCTGACACATTATTATGATGCTGACAGAAAAATAATGATACATCACATCACAGAATATGAAGTACCGCTGATCGGTGCAGAGCGTACCGGTATCTTTGCAACTATGGCCGGTACCAGCTGGGCAGAAAAATCATTCGGTGGTGAGTTTTCAAAAAACGATTTTACAAATGTATGTAAAAATAACTTAAAAGGATACCGCGGATTTATAAAACTGTTCTATAAACGACACGAGTATTTTATCTATATAAATGAATCCGGCCAATACTACATAAGCAGATCACCTACTAAATGCTTACTATCCTTTAACCTTGACCGGGAAACAGAACAGCGCGCGTTTTATAGTGAGTATGCTATAGATCTACGGATAGCCACCATAGAAGACCGCGTAAAATTTCAATCATATACTATGTATGATCTGATCATGAACTATTCAAAGATATTCAATATAGGAAGGTGAGATATGAAGACACGAACAGAAATATCAAATAAATATAACCGCGAGAACACAAAAACCTATCTGCTACGCTTAAATAAGCGAACAGATACCGCGCTGATCCGGTGGCTGGACTGTCAGGATAACAAAAGCGGGTACATTAAAAACCTCATATTAAAAGATATATTAAATGATAAAAAAGGTATTGACATATAAGTATATACTGATATAATGGATATTGTAAGGGGTATCCCTTAAGCATAGAGAGGATCAGAACATGAATAATTTTTACTATGTACCAGTATGGAGTCATGCAAATCTTGATTATCAGGGTTATGTAGTCGAAGGAAACAAGATCTCAACAGACGCGACAAAGTTAAGAATTTTTAAGAATGCTCAAGAAGCGCTAGATGCTGTTGAAGAAGTAAAGAAAGCATATGAAGCACATCTTGATGTTCTTGTGTTCGGTTTAAAGAATTTATAGGAGATAACGACATGACATATGTAATATATCACACAACAACCGATATTAACGACTTGGTAACAGAGTTAAAGACCAGCGCGCTAATGCGCGCCGGTGAACTGGTAGACGAAGGTATAGACGGCGGTTATTTGGTGCTTAAGTATGATCTGCCATATGATGATTATATGGACGCGCTGGACGCAGACGAACATTTAATCGGCCAGTACAGCGTTAAGGGATTTATTGAACAGTTCGGCGCTGAAGCACCATTATATGAACTATCACCGGCAGAAAAAGAGCGCCTTATCAATCTGGCCCCGGAAGAAAAGAACTTCGTTGTTATGTTCATAGAAGATAGTGTTCTGTTGGCTGAACTATCGCGCCGTATGGATCAGTACCGGAAGTATACGGAGAAGATCGGAAACGCCAACGATCAATTGAGGATTTTTGTATGATTACGCTAATATGGATCTTAATAGGGATCGTGCTTATATGGGATCTGATCTTATTTATATACGAGATATGGAGCGACTTTTATGATTGATATTATATTTATATGTATATTCGGAGTGATAGCGTTGGCAGGGTTATTATTAATGTTATTTTGTGTGATAGGATGGTGACGTATGAGAAGATTATATTGTCCATGGTGCAATCAGCTGGTAAATATGAATAGCGCGGATCAGATCAAAGTTGTTAACGGACGCGGGATCTATAAGACCGAAATATACGCGCACAGATCATGTTATGAACGTTGGAAGGAGAATAGAAAAAATGAAATTAAGAATACTGGCAAAAATAATTGAAAGTCTGACCGATAGAGAATGTTATGCTTTTGTATCTGCTACTATATTGACTATGAGCAGACGTTCCGGAATAGACACAGACGAAATAATTGATTCTATCAAGCGTATAATGATAGTCATGAGGGCACAACATGAAGAACATTAAGATAGGTGATCAGGTATCATATCACGGCGAAGTGTATACAGTAAAGGGGTACAATACTTTAGCCGTCAGATATTTGGATATTGGTATAGGATTTTATGTACATCCTGATAATGTTGATATTGTACCGTCCGGTACTTATCATAGTAACGTAGTCAGCTTAAACGAAAAGGAGATTAAAGAAAATGGCTGAAAGAAGACGTAATAACAAGAGTGCAGAAAAGGCAAGGGAATTTATGAAAGTTGATTCTTTCAAGATCACCCGCGCGCATGAGTTTGATAACGGTAACGTATCGTTTGATATGCTCATAAACGGAGTACAGATCTACCGGTTATCGGTGGTCAGTGCGAAAGATTCCGACCGACAGTTTATCGGTTTTCCTTCCTACCAGTCTAACGGAAAATGGTACAATTATGTATATCTTCCGTTGTCTGAAGAAGATAGTGACAAGATCATTAATGAGGTTTATAATAATCTTGACGATTGACGAACCCCATATTGTCGTTTTGATCCTCACGGTGGCGCCCGCTTGCATAAGCGGGCGTTATTGTTTTATTATGTAAGGTAAGAGGTGTACCATGAATAGTGAGATATTTGTAGCGCTTATATCTTTTGCCGGTTCGGCGCTTGGCGTGCTGGCCGGTGTTATAGGTGCAAATAAATTAACAGAATTCCGGTTGGATAAGATCGAACGCAAGGTTGACGAACTGGATAACAAAATTGACAACTTTACGGATATAAGCACGCGCATAGCTGTAATAGAAACGCGACTTACTGAAGTAGAAAGGGGTAGATCATGAAAGATATAACAAAATGGGAATATTCCAAAAAGTTATTATATGTTACTTGGCTACTAATATGGATCCTGTTACCTATATGTGTAACGGCGTCTATCATAGTTCAGGACATAAGCCCACTACGCGAGTATGTTATAGGAGCGTTCAGCCTTGCCAGCATATCACACGGATTCTATTACTGGAAGGCTAAAAACGAAAATCTTCATAAGTACGGAAGGGATACGGAAATACGCCATGAGTGAAAAACACGGAATTGATATAAGCCATTGGAACAAGATCATAAATTATGACAGGATCGCACAATCTGTTGACTTCATTATTATGAAGGTCGGCGGATCTGATAAAGGTTTCTACATGGATCGCGAATTTATGAAAAACTACATCGCGCTACACCATGAAAGAGATGTACCGTGCGGGGCTTATTACTTCGTAGGCCGTAACTGTATAGACCGTAAATCCGGAGAAACGGACGCTTACAAAATGCTCGACATGATCAGCGGACTTGTCTTTGAATATCCTATTTATATAGATCTTGAAGCAACAAGCCCTAAACATATAGTCGGCGCTACTGAAGCGTGCAAGGGATTTTGTGACGTTTTAGAATCCGCCGGATACTATGCCGGTATATATGCGTCTGACGTTTCCGGCTTTAAAGAGCGCCTGTATCTTCACGAACTTGATAGATATGATAAATGGGTAGCGCGTTACGGATCCAAACCAAAGTATGTAAAAGATTATGGTATATGGCAATCTTCCAGTTCCGGAAGGATTGACGGAATAATCGGAAATGTTGACTTGGACGTATGTTACAAGGACTATCCCGCCATAATGAAGCGGGCGCACTTAAACGGATATTAAGAGGTGAACTATGCAGATTACTATTTTCTCCGGTTTCTCAAAAGAACATAACAGCACTAAACAGCCGTCAGGCGGTACCGCGGTTAATTGTTACCTTAAGGATGATACCAGTCTTATAAATCCGGTATTCATTTTGGACAGCGCTAACTTTAGCGTTAACTATGTACAATGGGGATCCCGCTACTATTTTGTTGACGATGTTGTATCAATCCGCAATAGTACAGTAGAACTTCATTGTAGCGTTGACGCGCTGGCCAGCTGGAAAACTTCAATCGGTTCTAGTTCTCAATATGTTACTAGATCTGCTAGCGCATATGATGAATATATAATAGACAGTATGTACCCCGCTACGGTGCATACTTCGTTTGAATCTGTAGCTATAGAAGGACTTTTTAATACCGGCCTTGCGTCCGTTGTGGTTGGCGTAGTTGGTAAAGACGGCATAAATTATTATCTGTTCACTATGGCTACACTTCAATCAATACTTATGGACTTTCTTTACGGTTCCGGTATAAATGACTGGCTTGACGCACCTATAGACGAAATATCTTTAGCGCTTCAAAAAGAACTTGTAAATCCTTTTCAATATATAGTGAGTTGCATGGTATTTCCTTTTCAGATCACCAGCGGGCAAAGTGGCGCTGATCTGACCTTCGGTTATTGGTCTAAATCCGGACAGATAGTTGATGTGATACCGGAGAGCGGGCGCTATAAACAGCAGATATCTTCTATAGCTGTACCGCGTCACCCACAGACAAATATACGCGGGGCATACATGAACAGCGCACCATTTACTAGAATGTATTTAAATATGCCGTGCTTCGGTACAATACCGCTGGATCCGCAGAACTATATAGATAGTGATCGTTTGAGTATCGCGCTTAACACAGATCTGTATACCGGCGTTGGTGAACTTCGTATATCTAAAACCGGAGATAGTGATACCATATTTACATCATGTGCACAGATAGGCATACCGCTACAGATATCACAGATAACACAGAATCTAGTTAATACAGCCGTGTCGGCTGTTACTACTTTAGGTTCTATTGTTACCGGTAACGCGCTTGGTGCATTATTCGGTGCCAAATCAGCGCTTGAAAATATGCTACCGCAGATACAGACTTCCGGTACTATGGGATCTATGGTCAACTTCATTAAAAACCCGCTATTGACTATGCAATATAAAAACCTTGTATCTATTGATACCGAACATATAGGACGCCCGCTGATGCAACGCAGAACTATAAACACGCTGTCCGGTTTTATTCAGGTTGAAAACCCTGACGTTGATATACCGGCTACGACACAGGAAAAAGATATCATAGCTAATTATATGAGATCAGGTTTTTATTATGAATGAGATAAATGATATAGCGCTTATATTCGGTCTGATCATGGTGGAAGTTACCATGATCTACCTATATGTAAAGATAAGGAATGATAAATGACTTGGCACGCTAAACCGTCCGGCGGGTATTCTATCGGATCATCTGACTGGATTGATAACTGGAATGAAATAGTTGGTATGCTGTCATGGACTAGTGAAGCTATCGCGGGTATGGGCGGAAACTTACAGGCTGAATCCGGCATGAACCCATGGCGTTGGCAGGGTGATACCGTAGGAACGTCACGCGGTTATGGTCTTCCGCAATTTACGCCCGCTTCCGGATACTTGGCGTTATCCGGCGCTACACCTAATATGTCAACTTCTACCACTACCGCGGGCGCTACACCTGAAGACGGCGCAAGGCAGATTCAGGCTGTTGACGGTGACGAACTTGGAAAATGGGTTCCGGATTGCTGGCGTTCATATTGGAGTAAGATCACATATAGTACACTATGGCGCTATGCGCAGGAAGTAATGAACACTTGGGGGCATGGTACCGGCGTAAGTATGGCGGAGTTTAAAGCGTGTACGGACGTTGACGCGTGTACGTTCATATGGCTTGCGTGCTATGAGGGGCCGGGCGTGCCAAACTATGACACGCGAAAGAATACAGCCCGCTACATATATACTAACTATATGGGCGGAGTTGTACCACCTACACCGGATCCGCCGGAACCGTACCCGCCGTCAGGGAAGAAGTTACCGCCGTGGCTACTTAAGAAAATGGCTGATAACGGGCGCTTGACTTTATGAGCGGTTTTTCATAAACTTAACTTAAGGCGGGGCATAACCTCATAGTATCAACTACGGGCTGTAGTTTTGAGGTGGACTGATACGCCATTAAGTCCCGCCTTTATATAATGAAAGAGAGGATCATAACATGAAATTCACAGACATTTTAGCACTTGCAAAACAGGGTTATACACCACAGGATATCAAGGATCTGTTAGCGCTTTCAACTGATCAGGACGCAGACAAAGAAGCTGAACCGAAAGATCCGGAAACACCGCCGGATCATGTAGACGCAGAGCCTGTTCCGGAACCTGAAAAAGACGAACCCGCAGACGATCTTGATTATAAGAAGCTTTATGAAGAAGAACAGCAAAAGACCGCTAAACTTCAAAAGCTGGTTTTATCCGCAGATTTAAGCGACCGCGACAATAAGGAAACGGACGCTGAAATATTCGCGGACGTAATGAAATCATTCATGTAGAAGGGAGAAAGAAAATGGCTAGAACACTAACAGCCCGCGACTGTCACGCGCTGATGAACCTTTTAGTTAAAGAAGCAACCGGACAGGACGCAACAATTCAGGTAGTTGATAGTTCTACTTTTGTTAGTGCCGGTGAGCAAGTTTTAGCAACCGGAACCGAAAACGTACTTAATGCGCTTTCGCTGGTACTTGGCCGTACTTTTATGGCTGTAAGACCGTATAACGCAAAGTTGAACCTTATCAACGCGATCAATACCGGTGAGTTTACACACAGAATGAGGAAGATATCTTTCTATTCGCGTGAAGCACAGGCTTCCGGTGACTGGAACACACAGCTTTACACAAACCTTGCCGACGGATTTACTAACGGTCAGAATATCGACGACGGTACCGCACAGTCCACTAAATCCATGTGGGAACAGAACCAGCCTGTACCGCTCGAAATGAACTTCGCCGGTCAGTCCGTTTGGGAAGATTCTACAACTGTATACGAATATCAGCTTCAGCAGGCTTTCAGATCCGAAGGTGAATTTGCGGAGTTTGTATCCGGTATCATGACCGAGCGCGGAAACGATATCGAATCACAGAAGGAAGCATTCAACAGAATGACTATACTTAACTTCATGGCTGGCGTCTATGATCTTAATCAGTCCGGTTCTGTTGTAAACCTTACTTCAGAGTTCAATACTGAATTCGGCACCAACTACACCAGCGCACAGCTTCGCACTACTTACTTAAAAGAATTCTGTATGTTCCTGTCGGCAAAGATCAAGATCGACAGCGATATGCTGACAAACAGATCACAGAAAGCACACTTTGTACCCGCTAAAGAAGGTTATACACTTCTTCGCCATACTCCGAAGGATCGTCAGCGCCTTATGCTGTATAATCCTTTACTTATCAAAACACAGGCATATGTTTTCCCTGAACTGTTTAATGAACAGTATCTGAAAATGGAAAACTTCGAAGGTGTAATGTACTGGCAGAATGAGAATGATCCGTCAGCTATCAAGGTAACACCCGCTATACCTGACACTACCGGCCTTACCGGAGTACAGACCGCCGGTGATCCTGTTAGTCTTGATTATGTAGTTGGTATGCTGTACGACGTTGACGCGCTCATGATCGACTATCAGCTTGAACGTAGCGCTACTACACCGCTTGAAGCACGCAAGGGATACCGCAATTTATGGTGGACATTCTCAAAGAACGCTATCAACGACTTTACAGAGAATGCTATCATTTACATTATGGCTGATCCCGCGCCGACACCGGAACCCGGCAACTGATAGGAGCATGATATGAATTATACACCGCTTAATTATCACAATATAAACGTAAGCGCCGGAACATATAATCCCTCACCGGTAAAGGCGTATAATAATAGAACTTTTGGATACTGGATCCGCGCACTTTTTCAGCGTGCTACTTCGGTAATTGATTTTGAATTACCTGAAGCATGGGCGGGATCTATAAAGGACTTCTTTTTATATTGCCTTTACAAGTACGGTTATGTGGTTATCTTCGATCATAGCGACTACGGGCGTATGTTTCAGCCGTGTAATTTAAGCGGGTATGATGCTTACTATCAGCCTACCAACGCGATCATTTCAAACCCTAGGTTTAATGAATCGTTAGATCTAAAGATCGGTGAAAAATGTGAGATACTTAAGCTGACACCTGATTATGCCGGTATATGGGACGTTCTCGAATACTACGCGGAGCGGTTTTCTACACTTGATAATGCTATAAATATGAGCCTGATAAACTGTAAGACGCCTTATATTTTAGGTGGTAAGAATAAGACAGCTACTTCAGCGCTTAAAAAGATACTCGACAAAGTGAACGCCGGAGAACCCGCTGTAGTGTTTGACGAAAAGTTGATGAATGATCCGAACAGTAAAGACACGCCGTTCCAGCTATTGGAACTTTTACGCGATCCCAAAAGCGCGTATCTTACTACAGAACAGCTTTCAGACTTTCGGACTATTCTTGATAACTTTGATAGTGAGATAGGTATACCAGCACTACCTTATCAGAAAAAGGAACGCCTTGTTTCGGATGAAGCTACTATGAGAGCATATGACGGATCAGCGCGTTCGCTTACATGGTTTAATACGCTTACATCTTCAATAGATCAGATTAAAAAACTGTATCCTGATATAGTGCTTTCGGCTAGATTGCATTACGCAGATTTTAATGAATCGGAAGGGGTATTGGATAATGAGTAGCGCAAAGTTTACGCTTATAGGAGCATATCAATATTATCATAATGCCGGCGGTGATCTGTTCGAACTTCTTACACTTCCGGAAGGTGTCGATAAAGACACCCTTACCAGTAATATACTGTTACAGGGCGGAGAATTTGAAGTTCAGCACGGTAACCCTGTTTTTATTCATGATGCTATCGCTATATGGGCGTCAGCATATCAGGACACTATGACACGCTGGATAAATGCGTTAAGTATTGAATATGCACCGCTTGAAAACTATGACCGTATGGAACACTGGACAGATGAACTTGACGGAACCGGATCATCAAACAGCACCGGAACCCTTGACAATACTACGACAGACGCAACAGAACGCACCAAAAGCGCGTTTGATAGTTCAGCGTATCAGCCATACGATAAAGTAGAATCGCGCACCGTATCAGATACCGATAGTACAGACCGTACAAACACGACCGTAAATAATGACAGCGAACATAACGGACGTATTCACGGTAATATCGGCGTAACATCAAGTCAGGAACTACTTACACAGGAACTTGACCTAGGGTATTGGAATCTGTATCAGCGTATAACACAACTGTTTTTACAGGAATTTGTGATTCCTGTTTATGAATAGGAGATATTATCATGATTAACTTGTTTAATTCAAAATATCCCTATACCGATTTTCACGAACTGAATCTTGACTGGTTACTTGAAACCTATCAAGAAATAGTTGATCATATCAGAGTGCTTAACGACTGGATGGCACAGCATAAAGAAGAATATGCTGAAGCTATGGAACGCTTACAAGCTGTCGAAAATGAAATTGACACGTTTGAAGCACGCGTTCAGGCCGAATTTGACCGGCTGGCTGAAGAACAGGCGCAAGCGTTCGCAGAACAGACCGCAAAACTTGACCTTGCTATACAGCAGATGAAAGACGAAGTAAACGAAGAAATCATTAAACTTCGTAAAGACGTCAACGATGCTATAGCAGATTTTCAGACGCAGTTCAACCAGTTGAAAGCCAGCGTTGAAGCGGAAATTACACAGCTTCGTATCCTTATCAATCAGGAAATCGTTAGACTGAATGAAACACTTGAAGTAAATAATCAATACATACGTCAGTATGTAGAAGATAGGATTGACCAGTTTATAAACGACTTCCCTACTATGATTGATCTGGTACCGGTTTATAACCCTGTTCGCGGTACCACTACCAGCTTACAGCAGGCTATCAATGATCTGTATGACGTAGCCCGCGTATATGGCCTGACCGCCGAACAGTATGATAGTTTAGGCTTGACGGCCGAAACATATGACGGTTATGAACTGACCGCTATGGAATATGATCAATACGGATATATCAAACTTGGATATCCGGATGAAAATTGGTATATGATAAGCCCGTTTACCGGCCAGTATACGAAAGTTAAAAACGTGGTCATGGATCTTGCGCACTTCCATATGGACGGCTTGACAGCTGAAGAATATGACCTTCTTGAACTGACAGCCGAAGAATATGACGATAAGGAAATAACCGCGTTTGATTATGACTGGTTTGGTAAAGACATCTTAACCGCGTAAATGAAAGGAGATTAAAAACATGAGCGCAACTAATTCAACACCTAATTATGAGCTTCCTGTTTTCCTTGCTACTGACAAGCCCGCATGGCTTACAGACTGGAACGGAGCCATGAACGCCATTGATACGGCAATACATAGCGCACAGGCCACCGCAGACGGCGCACAGACTACCGCCAGCACAGCCACTACTGATATTGCTACTATCAACGCATCACTTACAACGATCACCGGAAACATTACCAGCCTTACCACCACGGTTAACGGTAATACAGGCTCGATCAATACTATCAATTCCCTGATAGGTAACGGACAGCCTACGACCGAAGATAAGACTATCATAGGCGCTATCAATGAGATATACGCCATGATCGGTGGCGGTTCTACTGTTACCGCTGATGTAGTAACTTATGATAATACTACGTCAGGCCTTACAGCAGATGATGTTCAGGAAGCTATTGACGAGATCGTTACCATGATCCCTTCCGGCCCTACCGGATCATATGCAAAGAAGCCTACCGTAGTATCCGGAACCCTTACAGCCGGTCAGACCAGCGTTACCCTGTCCGATGCTTCGATCGTAGCTACTTCCCTGATCGACATTTACACCGCCGACGGTACACCGTTTACCGGTATCACGCAGTCTGTCGGTTCCGTTGTAGTTACCTTTGATGCACAGGCAAGTGACCTTGCGGTATCGGCTGTTGTTTGGGACTTTACCTGATAGGAGGTGTTTGCAATGATTAGAGCGAATCTTATACCCGCGGGCGCTGGTATGCTTGACTTGGATGATTACACATATACTCGCGTTTCACCTTCATCAAATAACAACGTATTCACTATCTCTGATGCACAGGAAGGTGATATATACATATGGAGTATATCCAGTACAAGCGCGGACACGCCTACTATAACACAGTCCGGCGTTGCTAGTGTCTTATATGAGTATGTATCAAATCAGTACTTTAATGGCGTGTTAGTTGCAGAGGGCGGATCCCTCACGTTTGGCGCGTCCAACTGGTCATCGTCTAGAAGTTATACAGTACATAGACTCCGTAAAAATAACGCCTAATGTTTCACGGCAC
>JAEIGA010009658.1_pt1 | contig 14609 bp, 13 predicted proteins | sample 9270691 | NCBI WGS metagenome assembly JAEIGA01 (sample SAMN17057246, study PRJNA624740) | gut metagenome | biome: biome; isolation source: fecal sample | host: Bos grunniens | place: China: Xizang | collected 2019 | reverse complement strand
CCATCAGCACCATACTTTGGGAATTTGAAGCCGTCACTAATAGCCGCTTTCTGCCACTGAAGAACTGTATTATCATTTTCATTGGATACAGTTTCGGCATCTTTAGTGGTTAAACCCAAAAACTCAATCAATCCTTCCGACACTGCTTTGGCATAAGCAGTCTGTCCTTCTTCAGATGTAATGATTTTATAATCCTCAGTTCCGTCCATAAAACCGCCCTCAACAAGCACAGCAGGTACTGTGTTCTGATTAATAATCTGGAAATTTGCTTCCTTAATTCCCCTTCCCTTGAGTCCTGTGTACTCAACAAGTCTGTTATAAATACATTCAGCAAGTCTTCTGTCGTCTTCTGTCGCGTTTCTGTCAACATATACTTCAACACCCGTAGCATTACTCCAATCAGTTTTATAGGCATTGTGATGAATAGAAACAAAAGCTTTTACTCCTGCAGATAAATACTTATTAACTCTGCTAGCAAGACTTTCATCAGTATCACCCTCATCATTATCCGTGTGAATAAATTCACAGTCATAATTTGAAAGAAGAAATAAAACCTTATCCCTTACATTGTCGTTCAAAGACCATTCCTTAATACCGTTCGGTGTCTGTTTTCCTGCGGTTTTAAGACCATGACCTGCATCTAAGCCAATTTTAATCATATCATTTCCTCCTCAAAATTTTCTTTTGTAATTATATCGTATTCCTCCTGAGCAATTTCGTGCCAATTCTCTGGATTATCACATTTTCCCAGATATATCTCAGTACCATAGGCATCACCGTTTGTAAGAACCTTTCCTTTGTCTGCGGTCAGTTTCTTAAGCTCAATAGTTGTAATATTCATTATGCTAATGTCCATCCTTTCTCTGTTGCTATTGCTATTTCTTCGTCAGTGAGTTTTGCAAGGTTAGTTGTGCCGAGAGTGAGTGTTGCACTTCCCGATAACTTTTCTATATAAAGTGTCATAGAACCGTCAATATCATAAAAGAAGCTTTTAATATTCGGTACATCTTCTTCACTAACTCCACACTCATAAAGTGTTGCATTAAATACCTCGCCACTATTATCACTTGTGGCTTCACACTTTATAACATCTCCATCAATATACGGATTTGTCACATAATAAGTGGTATTACGAGGGTCATAAGTTACACCTTCAAGGTCAGCCGAAGCACCCTCATATCTTTCGCTTACAAATGTGACGAAGTTCTTCAAACCATTAATAACACTCATAAGGCTATCGTGGGTAAGCTTAGGTGCTTTGTTAAACCATATATTTGCACATATTGTGTTCGGTACAAATTCGATGCTTTCAAGACTTTTGGCTTCAAAAGTTGTGGCAGGAAAACCACCAGTAACCTCACTTACATCCAATGCGCCTAAAATAGTTTTTAAGTTATAAGAATCATACAGACAATATCCCAAATTGCTGATTCTTCGATTAAATTCAGTCAAGTCAATCAATTCTAATTGGTAGCATTCCCTAAAGGCACTTGATATATCAACAAGGGTGTCAGGTGTATCGCTTATAAGCTTTATTGATTTTAAATTTTCAGCTTCCAAAAAAGCAAGGCCGCAATCACTAACCCCTTTTACTCTAACAGTCATTTCATAATTTTCGGGGAAAGACACACCTTTCCACGTACTATAAAGTCTTGTTGAATAATAAAGCGGCATAGCACCTGCTTCATAACCTTCATCATAGCCACCGTCACCACCGTCTCCTGCAGCCTTACCAGCTTCGTAAACATCTACTATTTTCGGCACCAGACTATTAAACTTTTCATCAGAATCAGCTTCTACTCCACACTCCTGTAATGCAGAAACAAAGTTGTTCTTTTGATTAATTAAATCCTTCAGATAATTTTCAGTTGTAATTTCAGCCATCATTCAACACTCCCTTCTACTAAGGTTGCGAGGATAGAATTAATATCTCCTATGGTTTCATTTAAGGTACTAAGTGTAACAACTGAGGTTTCATTTGCACCTTGCGTTTTAATATCTGCACTACCATCTTTATTAACAACAAAAGCATTACTTCTATTAGTATCGCTATCACCATTACCAACTATAAGTAAAGCATTCTTATTCGTAATATCGTTAAACTGACCTAGAACGGTTTGATTACCTCTTGTGGTACGAGTGCCAGTGCCCATAGTTGTAGAAGCAACGTGTTCAGCTACAGTACCTTTACCTGTTGCAAGAGTGTAGTCACGCAAAGCTTGATTACTGCCACCTAATGCTGCACCATCATAACCAGATACTGTATTCTTTTCACCTGCAGCAAATCCATTTTTTGCAAGAACTTTATTATTTCTACCACCCATAAGGGAAGTAAATACACCATAGTTATTTCTACCAAATACTGCACCATACGCGCCGTCGGCAGTATTTCCAGCGCCACCAACATTAGAAGCTTTGCCGAGTCCTTTATTGTCAAAACCAGTAACAAATGCCCAACTTTCAAGCCATTCTGTACCCAATTCTGGGTTTGAAGGGAATCTTATATAAGATTTATAATCTCCGAAACAAGTAAAATCAATTTCGTCATCTTCCCAAGTCCTGCCACCAAAAGATATAGGATTGTCTGTAGCTCTAACTTCGGTCACTTGTATTTTTAATTTATTTTCCTCAATATTTACTCCTAAAACTTTACCTAAAGAATCGTTAAATACATTACCGCCTGTACTATCGATAGCTAACCATAACGAATAAGTTTCATTTGCATTCACTATATTTGTAATAGCTGTTAGATTTTCTTCAGTAGCACCATCTGTCCAGTAATAATATTTATATGATTTATCACTTTGCAATTCTCTTGTTGCTTTTGAGATTACAAAAGCTCTGGTTCCTGCAATATTAGTTTCTTTATCGCCATAGATTTCAGAATTGCCGTCCTCAGCTTTATTTAGACTACTAGCACGTTCATCAATCATTGCTAGCAATTCATCTTTATAACCATTAGGATTAACAAGTTGAACATTACCTTCTGGACTATCTCCAATGTATAAAGCTACCATATTGGTTTTTGAAGTTAAAGAAACAGTATCTCCATTTAGCAGTGTTGCAACAACATTAAAAAACAACTTACCTGCAATAGTAAGTTGTTCTGATAATTTGAACGATAAAACGCCATCCTTCAGTTCAGAAATGGGGATTAACGGAGAGGATATCTCATTATCTTCGGATGATTGAAAATCAAAACGATAACCTGAATATTTGGTGCCTATTATTCTTTGAGGAAGTGTAACCTGTAAGATAGTTTCATTATGTTCGCCAGCATATCCACCAAATATTTGCGGCTGTTCTAAATAATTGTCTGAAGACAAATCTATTGATACATACCTCATATAACATCACCTCACTTTTAAAGAAACGACAGGTGTTTTTGCTTTGCGTGCCATAATGCCATTTTCTTCAACAATAGCAGTTATACTTAATATTAAACATCCACCAGTTGTTTGTTCTTCGGTTAACAGCGAACTTATATTACCATTATTTATATCAGAGATATCAACATCATTATCTAGTTGGACTTTGTTTTCGGAATTTTTAAAAACAAATTGATATTTAGTTATATCACTTGCTAACATTCTATCTGGAAGTTTTATAATAACTTTTGTTTCGTTATGCTCACCAATATATCCGCCAAAAACTACTGGAGAACATTTGTCATCCGACAAATCTATACGTATTTCACGCATTATAAAAACTCCTTTCCATTTATTTATTCAGAAATTAAAGGTTCAAGTATGCTTAATTCTTCAAGACTAAAATTACATTCACTAAAATCTTCAAGTTTAAAAGAGGGAAGAGAAGCTTCAATTTCCACATTTGCTAAATCAGCAACCTTATTGTTCCACTCTGAAATTTTATCTTTTGCTAAAACAAGATTGCCATTCTCGGTTGTTTTAATCTTGTCTCCGTCTTTTTCGGCACACTCTTGGGCTATTTCAGACAATTTCGTATCATAGAAAGTAGTGTCATTTTCTATTGATTTTAAAAATTTCATAACCTTATAGCCTACTTGAATATCCTTAAATTTCATGTCGGGTTTAAAAATGTTTTTTATTTGGATTAAATTAATAAGTTTCATATTTATATAAAAGACTTCTTTCATTAAAATTTTTACATAAGAAAACCGCAGGAGTTAACCTGCGGTTAAAGTTTGTATTTGAGTTTTAAGTTCTGCAACTGTGTTTTCTAGTTTTGTGATGCGACGCTCGGATGCCATGACTCTTTTTTTTAGTTTTTGTATTTGCCAAGTATTGAGAGCAATAATTTCTTGTTTATTTACATTTCCATATCCATCTGACTTTAACCAATGTAATGATAAGTCATTAATATTGGTTTGTTCTGCGGCATCTTTTATATTTTGATATATAAAACCAAAATGTAGTTTATTTACAGAACCTGATTTTCTGAGATTATTGTATCTAAATTCCTTGGGTTGAATTAAATCAAAAAGGCATCATGAGACGAATTAAAATCCACTATATCTTTTTTTAACTTTTCATCGGAATAATTATATGCAACAAATACAATATCACCCCAAGTAACATCTTCGCTATCGCCATCATCATTATAGGCTGAAACGCCCAAATTTCCAAGAATTACCGGACGACCGTTACTGTCTGTTGCGCGCAGGGCGCCGTAGTTTTTGCCGTAATTTGTCAACTGCCAAGCGCCAAAATTTCCCCCACTAGCTTTTATCGTACCCGCAATAGTCGCACCAGTTGCAGTCATTTTACCATTCGTATCAACAGTGAAATTACCATTTACATAAATTGCAGTATTACCTGTACCTCGACCTTGTGGACATAAATATATTTGGTCATTATTATATGATAAATAGTATCCATTATAATTCCCCGACGAGTCTGTTATGTTATAATCAATTTTCCATCCGCCAATATTACCAGCTTTAGCAGTAATTTCACCTTCAGTATTAACTATAAAGTTGCCATTGACATAAATCGCAGTGCTTCCTCCACCCCTACCTTGTGGACATAAATATATTTGGTCATTATTATACGACAAGTAATAACCATCGTAATTTCCGTATTTATCTGTTGTGTTATAATCAATATCCCAACCACCAATTGAACCAGTTGTGGCGGTGATTTCACCGCTAATTACTGCTTTTTCAGCATATAAACTTCCATCAGATTTGATTATAAAAGGATAACCGGCTTCATAGTCTCCAGCAGCATTAGTTACTTTAATATTTCGAATTGCAAAAACTTCAGAAGCTTCACCATCTTCTGTGAGTCCCCAAGTAGTTGGCGAATTTAAAAATACGGCAGGATATCCACTATAGAAATCAGAAGGTGCTGTTTTACTAAAACCATTAGGTGTAATATCCCAGCCACCAATATTTCCTGCTTTAGCCCACACATCACCGCTTAAAACTAAATTACCGTTATCGTCAGCATAAAAGACATTATTACCGTTGCTATCCTTTATTTTAATTCCGGCACTAATTCCAGTTAAAACAAGATTATTACCGAGAAATAGTTCACCAATAATAACTCGTCCATTCATGCCATAATCGTATTTAACACTTCCGTCAGAATTATATCCAACAGCGATTTTACCAATAGCAGCTTCGGCACTATCCCAATTGTTTTTTGTAAAAATAAGACTATTGTGAATTAACTTAACCTGTTCCAATTCAAATAAAGGATTATCATTTACATCGAATTTCCAACTACCATCTTCGTTTAATTGCCTTTTGCGTCCAATTAAACCACGATTGTTAATCTCAATAGCTTGGTCTTCAGAAGTTAAGACATTATCAAGCGTAAGAGTTCGTAAATCCGCAACCCAATTTTTTTGATAATCCAATTGTTTTTGCTGGTCTTCGATAATGCTTGCAATATAATTCAACTCACTAAAACTCTTTGAATTTTTGCCAAGTGCGTCTTCATATAATGCCTTTAAATCCGACCTATCATACTTATTACCTAAGGTAAAATTAGTGGATTTTTCATCAAAGTTGATATCAATACCAGTTAAGTGTAACTGTTCCATTGTGTCGCTTTTGGTTTCAACGTAAATTATTGCGCCGGCGCAAAGCTGTTCTGAGAAGTGCTTAAATTGTTTGTTAAATAAGAAGCTTCTAGTATCGACAGAATAAGTCTTTTGACCAGACGAAATTTTAACCAACTGCGACTGTGCTCTGTCCATTAACTCTTTGGCTTTTTCAAATCTCTGAGGATAAGTCATAGATTCTGTGACGAGCATATATTCGTCAACATAGTCCGTTGGCTTAATATGTGTCATAAGCTCGTTGAGCAAGTCAGCAGTGAATATTGTGTTACCGTTAATATCTTTAGCTGTTAAATCTAAGGCACAATCTTTGTTGATTTGATTGATAGGTTCTTCATAAGTTGTTTGAATTGTAGCTTGATGACTATTATAATTTGAAGTCGCCGTGTTTATTTCTGTTTGTTTAGCAGAAATTTGAGCGTTAACATTGTCTAATGCTGTCGACTGTTCTTCTCCTGTCGTAATAAGCACAGCATCTCTTGTTTCTTCTAAGGTTTTTAATTCACCTTTCAAAACTTCAATGTCTTGTTCTTCGTTGAACAGTTTTTCTAACTCAGTATAATAACCTTGTTGAAGAGTCAAATACTCATCTTCAACAGACTCACATTTCTCTTGCCACTTTTCAATGGCTTGCTGAAGGGCAGGGGACATCCAAGAATATCTTGGCTCAAAGTTGTAAATAACATTTTTGCCAGTAGGATTAACTGCTCTAATTTCAAGATTTTCATCTTTACCTTGAACATTTAAAGCAGTGTATTTATCTTCGTCGTTTTCTTCAACGGTTTTATGTTTGAGTAAATTATACTTTGCTATATGAATATCTGTTAAATGATGTTCAGCATAATATACTCTTGAATAAACGCTGATAGTTCTGCGAATAATATCAGGCTCTATAATACACTCAAACATATCTTGAATTGTAGTATAGAGGAAGTTATATCCATTACCTACTTCTGTTTCTTCAACAAAATAAGGTTTAGTAAGCAGAGAGGGGTCAATAAAACCAATAGTCCAACCTGCTGTTTTTGGAAGAAACAAATCTAACAAACCGTCATTATTTTCAGTATGTAGATAATAAGTTCCTTCTTTTAAATGTAAACCTTCAGCAGTTGCAAGTTCATTTTCTTCACACGATTTTAAAGAGATTGATTTTTTATCAATATTATCTTCGTCGCTATCGTTAGAGTTTTTAATTGTAAAGTAACCAATATCAGTCAAATAGATATACCTATCAGTCTGAATGGCCTCATAAATACTATCATAAAATGACTGTTTTATAGGGTCGCTACTTTTGTGTCGATAGTAATCAAAAGATAATTCGTGCGGTGCATTGAAGTTGAGTTTCAGATTCATTCCTTTTGGATTTGATAACACACCAACTGTATCTGTTATCGTAATTTTTCCGTCAACTTCTGTAGCTCTACTATTTGGGTTGCAGAGTGTTACTTGAAGTACTTCGTATCTTTCAAATTTATCAAAACTTAAAGTCATAGTATGTACCTCACATTTTGATATTTAATTGTCAACTCACTAATTCCTGTAACTTGTAACACATTATCTCCGTTAACTAACCTTAAAAACTTTTGGTCTACAAGGTTGGGATAAAGACTCTTTTCAGTATTATCAGTTATAGTTCCAATGGCAGAATCAACATAAACCTCTGTTTGTGCAGGAATATCCTTAATCTCCATAGTTCTATTGTTATCAGATGTGTTAACAATGGTAGGGGAGATGGGATTTGTTGTTAAATCTGCCGAGAATGTAAATGTAGGATAGATATAATCACCATTGTCAGAATCTACAGGAATAGTAATATTCTCCGTAAAATCAGTATAGGTAATTTCAATCTCATCTTGAAAAGCCCAACCGGACGAAAGAGTGCAAGTACATTTCCAACCGTGCAAACCATCTGCATAAAACATTGCTTCGGGATTAGTAAATACGCATTCAACATACCTGCGTTTTTCTTCGCCGTTAATCTTTTCAATGGTTTTGTCTTTAATTCTGCTTGCGTATAATTTCTTATATGTGGGCGAGTTAAAGAGCCACTTTTTTATTTCTTTTGCAGTCCAATATGAAATAGGTTCTGCACTAATAATTTCTAAATCAAAAGATAGGGGAAATTCGTCTTTGTTTACACCGTGTATCTCTTGACGGTTTAAAGACGGGTAAAAAACTTGATTATACTCAAGATTTCCGCATATCTGTTTTAAACGCTCGGTATCTACATGTCCGAAAAATAGACCGTATTTTGCAGACTTGATACCGTCGTATTCGAAAGTGTTCACAAAAAGCATTTAATCACTTCCTTTTAGACATAATAAAAGACCACTCTCCTAAAAATTGGAAAGTGGTCTTGATATATTTGTTAAATTGTAGTATAATAGTTAAAACTATTTTTGCAATTCCTTAATTTTTTGTAATACCATCCTCACGGTATTTTCTTGTTGCTTTTTAATATCAGCAACAGTTTGCTTGTCGGCATTACCTTTAATAATTACATCGCCCATAGTAATAGTAATCGGCTGAGCAATATTAACTGAAGGTGTATTACTTTGAGTCTTAATGCTCTTAGCAATACTGTTATACATTGCTTGAGGCAACGAATGTTCAGTTGCAAGTTTCCATAGGAACTCGGTTGCTTTAGCGGAGAACACATATGAACTGGGCAACATAGGGATATAATTTCCATTACCGTCTGGTGCGGAAATCATCTCAATGCCTTTTTCATTTATGCGACCAAAACCACCAACAGAAGAACGCGTACCTGAAGCGTAGGCAAAGTCAAGAGTAACACCTTGTTTTGCCGCATAGTTGATTATCGCATTACGAACACTAACGATATCTTCATCAATCGTTTCTAGTTCTTTGTCGATAGTATCAATTTGGTCTTGAATTTTCTTTTCTTCAGCCTCTTGCTCTTTTTCGAGACGAGATAATTCATCTTCACGAGCCTTATCAGTCTCAAAGTCAAGAAGTTCTTCTTCGGCTTTTAAACGTTCCTCTTCAAGTTCAGCAATGCGAGCCTTAGCCTTTTCACTACCATCTCGCATAAGCTCTGCGATTTGCATATCGAGGTCGAAGATTTCTTTACGCTTTTCAGATTGCTCTTTTTCGTAATCTTCTTTATCGTGCGCATTTTCAATTTGTTCACGAAGATTATCATAGTATTCCGAAACTGCGTCTTTCTTTTCTTCCCAAGCTTCTTTTTGAGCCTCAAGGTCTTCTTTGTACATATCCTTGAAGCCGTCGTAGACTTCTTGGGAGTATTTTGCGTAGTCTTCGAGATAGTCTGCGGTTTTGTTGTAGAAGTGTTTATAGCCCCAATCTAAATCCTTAAGATATTGCTCTTGAGTTATTTTATTGGTTTCGAGCTTATATTTGAGTTCATCAAAATATTTTTCGGCTTCGGTTTTGCCAGAATCTTTGTCAAAATCGGTAGACAAAGTAGTATTAAATCCACTTGTATCAAAATTGCCATATGATAATTCTTCAAGTTCTCTTATGGCACTATTTCTATCAGCGACCATATCCTTAAGGTCTTTCCAAGCATCATATGCCCGCCATACCCTTTCTTGTCCTAAAAATTTGCCTATCGGGTCTGTTTTAATAAATTTGTTAATTAAATCAGTGCGACCCTTTTCGGTTAATAATATATTATCTATACCTTTAGGAAGAGATAATTGAAGCGTTTTAATCTTTTCATCAATATTGGCAAAAGACAAATCATTTGACCATTTATAATATTTTTTCCAATTTTCTTTAAAAGTTTCTATGAGTTTATTTTCGATTGTTAATTTTGCAGTTGCAAGGTCTTTACATTTTGATAAATCAACAGATTCTTGCCCTACTTTGACTGTTAAATAGCCCCCATGTAATTTTATCAGTGCATCATAATACTTTTCATCATTCTGCATTTGAGTAGCGAGCGTTTGTGCTTGAAGTTTAAGGTCGTTTTGATAACCTTTGGCCATAACATCATAAAGTTGCTGTGCAGTACCAATACCCGAAAGATAATATGCGACTGCCTTTTGAACATCTTCGTTATCTGCAAACCGTTCAAGAATTTTGGATATATTATCAGCACTTATTGCACCAAAACCATCTAATTCTTCTTTAACTTCAGATAAAATATCCTTTTTATTAGATAATTTATCAAGGCCGTCAGAGAGGGTTTTTGCGATTGATTTGAATGAAGTTTCAGCGTCTTCAGCGGCTTCTTCGACTTTGTTGAGTTCGTTGGCAACGAGACCCAATGCAGTAGCAAACTTGTCAGATGAAACTTTACATTCGCCAGTTTTATCATCAAACAGTTCGTATTCATACAACACTCCGTCTACATTGGTGTCAAGTTTTTTAAATTCTTCGTTGCCTAAAATCGCTTCCCAATCCAGTGTGCCAAGACTTAACATATAATCTATGAAATCTTTGGTATTGCCACCTTGATTATACAAACCTTGTAATGATTCGGCAGTTAAATTTCCTGAATTGGCAAGTTCTTGAATAGACTTATTGACCTCAGCCCACTCTGCTCGATTATAAACAGTGCTAAACAAATTAGCACCTTCGCCTTTTGCTACTTTATATACGTCAATAAGCTTATGAATACGCTTAATATTATTTTGGGTTTCTTCATCAGCATTTTCGTAGGTAACACCAGCGGCTTCAAGGTCTTCTAGCGCTTTAATTTGGTCATTAATAGAATCAATATACTCGTCTGCATATTTTTCGCCTTGATATTGAGTGTAGAAAGTAAGTGTTTCTACTTGATTCATTTGCTCCGAACCATCGGCATTTTTTCTAATACCAACGAGACTGTTAAACGTAGTTATTGCATCTTTTTGCTTTTCTTGATTTGCAATTTTAAGTAAATCAATTTTATCTTTTAATGCAGCATTTTCTCGTTCAAGTTGTGCAAGTTCAGAGGCTTCAGTAAAAGTTAAAGTACCCTGAGCTTTAAGCTCATTGATACGGTCTTGGGTTGTAGTTAGCTCATCGTTAAGTGATTCTATTTGGTCTACATTTTCTTTATATTCGCTTGCTAAATTACTTAAATTTTCTCTTGCCCTGTCATTTGATTCAGCTAAATATTTCAAACCTTTTGCTAAACCAAAAACAACCATAGTTACTGCTGATATCCAACCAATAGGGGTTGCTAAAAATGCCTTTGCTTGCTCCCAAAGTGCAATAGTTTGCAATTTAATAGCAGCAGTCATTTTAAGGGTTCCAGATAATCCTGCGGATAAGAACGGTAATAGATTTTTAAATCCCGTTATTAACTTACCTATCACCAATAAATTAACAAGGAGATATAATAATGAATAATCGAATTTCCGAAGAAAATCTAAGAATTTGTCCTATCTGCAATGCAATGTATGACGCTACAAAAATTGCTAATCAACATTGTATCAAATGTAACAATAGTTTAACATCTGATTATATGTATTTATGTAAAATTGTTGATTACGAAACATATTTAACTATGATGAAAAATAAAGAAATTCAATCTTACAAAGCACTTTATAAAGAAGTAAGTCGCACTACACAATCCTCTAACCTCCCCAAATGCCCAACCTGTGGTTCCACAAACATTCGTCACATCTCCTCAACAGAACGTGGCGTTAATGCAGTTATGTTTGGATTCTTTGGGAACAAGAGAAAGTGTCAGTTTGAGTGCTTAAATCCGAATTGTAGATATAGGTGGTAAGGAAGGAGTGTAAAATGGATTTATTAGAAGAGTATAAAGATTTATATTATAGAGAAATTGAACATGCGGAAAAATTAAATTCTAAAATACAAACCTGCATAACTTTTTTAACTATTATAGGCGGTGGCATCACTTTAGAGTGGGCACAATTAAAGAATTTTCAACACAATTGGTATTTTTACTTATATATGCTTTTGTGTTTTATTACATCTATTTGCTACTTTATTTCTTTAATAAAATTTGTCAAAGCCTATACGGGGTACAGTGTACCTTACTATCCTATTAAAGAAATGGGTAAATATATCAACGATGTTTTACACGAGTATAAAATTACCTATGAATATTTAAATGAAAAACATAAAAATATTAACGCATATCTAAATTATATGGTCGCCCAAAAATATTTGGAAGATGCGATTGTTCATAGAAAGAATAACCAAGATAAAAATACGAGACACAGGAATTTAATTAAATGGATTATTATAACTGCAATAGTTGCCTTAATATCATATATAGCATTGACTATTATTGATTATTATGAAGCAACTCATATTGTCGAGGAGGTGAAGCACTGTGTCAGAAGAAAATAAAAATGTAACGCCACCAGTTAAAAATGATGGAAGTACGCCAAATCTTCCTCAATTACCGAAATCGGATGTGTTTTATGAGTCATTTGATTTAAAAAAGAAAGAAAAGAATGAAGATGATTAACCTTCTTTTTTAACAAAATCCCATCCTTCATGCCATATTTCTGATTTGGGCAACTCTGGTAAATTTGGTATAGTGCCATCATCTTTGGGTGGTGGTACTATTTTTCTTCTTTTTTTAAAAGGTTTAAACAAACCAGCAAACGTCTCATCTAAAACATAAGGCTCAGGTGCCTTTGGTAGTAAATTATTCATCTTCTACCCACCCTGTACCGGCATAACCTTCCATAGTGTAAGAGACAAGAGACCCACTCTCTGGAAGTTCTATTTTGAATGATTTGCAAAACACTTCTTTGCCGTCTATCGAAAGTTTCCAACCTGAATGACACTTACCGTCAGACCGAATTGGATTAATATCTATTTTAATATGACACGGTACTTTGTCCCAATGACCTTTAGATTTTAGTTTCATCTTGCCCTGCATTGCTTCTTTATCATACGGTGCTATTGTTGTGAATTTTCGCCCTTTGACTTTTCTCCAAAATGCGATATCTATCAAACCTTTCTTAATATTATTTTGGAAATTGCAAAACCGTCCGTTTGGGCGGTTTATTTTTTGAATTTTCTGGACTATCCCATATTGAATAATTCTAATATCGTTTAGATTATCCAACCCAACATTGTAGTCTCTGAACATTCTCCTTGCGGAGCTTTGCTGCGGATTGGCTTTCGCTTTCCCGAAGAGATTTCAAACTCTTAGGCTATTAGCCCCAAGCTCGTTGGTTTTTCTAAATACTCTCTTGTGAATAAAACGATTATTTTATTCACTCGTTCCGTGTCGCCACCAGAGTATTCACGGGCGTGATAAGTTAAAGCCTCAATTGGCTCACCCGTGCTTGCAAAAATGCCTGTTTGTGTGTTAAATGCAACCATTGCTGCGTTTAATGCCCACAAACCTGCTGTGATAAGTGCTAATTGTCCAACTAAACCGTCACCAAAAGATAGAAATTTTGTAACGCCAGTAAGGAATTGCATAAATCCGTCGCCTAGGCCAATTACACCTGCAACTAAATCACTATCTAAAAATGCGGCTGAAAATTGCTCAAAACTTGCAGTAAATCTGTCTTGGGCAGCTTGTACTGAAGGCAAATATGAATTTGTGTATTTATCTAATGCTGTGCCAGCAGATTCCGTTGAAACACCAGCATATTCCATAGCATCGCCATAGTTCTCCATAAGAACGAGGAATTTTTCCTGTTGGCGCGTACCTGCAAACGCAACGGCTATGGCGTGTTGCTGCACATTAGAATAGTTATCCCAATTGGCAGCCACTTCAGTTAACACATCATCAAAATCTCTAAATTGATTATTTGCAGAGCGAAGTTTAATACCTACACTTGATAGTGCAGATTCAACATCGCTCAAGTTTTCGCCAGTTTCAGGGTCTTCTAAATTTCCAGCCTTAATGTTACCCATACGGGCAAACATTGTCTTCGCAAATGTGCCGACAGATTCGCTACCATCTTGAGTTACTTCCTTAACCGTTGTTAAGTAACCAATCAAGGTGTTCATATCTACACCAGCGATACGAGCGCTATTAGCACATTCTGCCATTGCAGTAGCGATATCGCCAGCCGATGCGGCGGCTTCCATATCGACGGCAGTTAATTTGTCAACAACACTTGCTGCATCCGAGGCTGCTAGTTGATAACCTTTTAGTGAGCTGGTTAGTGCAGTTGAAGCTTCTGCTGATTCCATTTGACCCAGTTTGGACAACATTGTACTTTGTTTTATAAGCTCGTTAGTATCTTCTATGTTGTAACCTTGCCTGAGCCAAGTATCAGCAGCATTTGCTACTTCTTTTGTAGTTGCACCAAGTTCTCTACCTAAATCGCTATATGTATCAACAAGCTCTTTAGTTTCTTCTCGGTTTTTACCAGTTGCGATTTGCAAATCAACAACAGCATTGTCAAGTTCAACTACATTAGTATAAACTTCTCTAACTGCACGTCTTGCATACATAGCGGCACTTGCTATAATACCGTAACCAAGTTTTTCACCGAAAATTCGCTTGATTTTTTGACCAAGAGTTTCGGCCTCGCCACCAGCTTGACGAATTTGGTTTGTTAACTCAAGAAATCTGTTGTGAGCATTTCCACCCTTAAATGTACCACCAACTAATTGTTGGTTTAATTCTTCAAGTTTTG
>JAEIGA010009657.1_pt1 | contig 14609 bp, 12 predicted proteins | sample 9270691 | NCBI WGS metagenome assembly JAEIGA01 (sample SAMN17057246, study PRJNA624740) | gut metagenome | biome: biome; isolation source: fecal sample | host: Bos grunniens | place: China: Xizang | collected 2019 | reverse complement strand
GCAAATAAAATTTGCGGTTTCAAAAAATGTCCGTATATTTGCAGTCCAATATCGCGGGATAGAGCAGTTGGTAGCTCGTCGGGCTCATAACCCGGAGGCCGGAGGTTCGAGTCCTCCTCCCGCTACTACCGAGGAAGAATCACAGGATTCTTCCTCTTTTTTTATGGTTACCGTCTAAAGATTCCAATTTTTGTGGTCAGATCTTTATCTGGTGTAGAATGTAGGTGTTACATTATAAGTCTGACGTTGTCGAGCCAGAGAGTGTTGCCAAGTCCGCCATAGAAGGCTTCGCCGCAGCTTGTAATGAAGTGGAGTATGAGATGGGTAGGCTGTGTGCCTGGTTCAGCCCATCCTTCTTCCTGAATGACAACGTCCTTGCCTTTGCTGTTGATGTCGTGATAGGCTGTCTTAGGGTCTGTCTTGAGTCCCATGTATTCCTTGTATGACGGGTCATTGGTGATGTCTCCGTATTTGAGATCGATGCGGTAGCCGTTTACCCATTCCGAAGTACTCTCTGTGATACGCTCGATTCCGGTTGCAACTCTGAGGGCGTGGATGTTGCCATCCTCATCCTCCCATCTCTTCTGAAGCATGAAGTTTACTTCTGCATAGTCAGGATAGCCCATAGGCTTGAGTTTAGAGAAACCGGTTCCTCTGTATACTTCGTTTCCTACGTCAGCCTTGTAGTCGAACTCTACTGCCTTAGGACAGCTTGTGAATGCTAGTCCGTACTGGACTTTTGTCATCGGGTCCTTTGTTGTTGTGATCGGTTCAGGAAGATTGCCTATCAGCATTGCGCCCTGGCACACGACGTCCATGTTGATCATTCCTATGACCTTGACCTCCTCGAGGTGTGTCTCGATTCGTGCGCAGTAGCCTTCACCACGCTTCTCCGGGTAGACTGTATTGTTGGTCTTTACGATTCCTGCAACGATTGCAAGAACATTGTTGGTCCTCCAAATGTAGCCATATGGAGGCGTGAACGGCTGTTTTCCGGTAAATGTTGTGTCCTGGCTGCCGTAAAATTCGAAGAGGTGTGCTGTGTCACCTCCAAGGAGAGCTGACTCCTTGATTTCTCTTACGCACCATCTGTCGAATGTTCCGTAGTCGTTGATTGCATTTACGATTGCTTCGTCTCCTTTGACTCCGGCGATTACTCTTTGCTGTGCCTTGAGTCCATGCCCGAACATTGAACATGCCATGCAGATGATGGCAGATATATGGGATGCCTTCATAAAATTTTGTCCGTCTCGTGAAAAATGGTTAAATATGCAATTCTTTTGCAAAGATAGTTACTTTTTGAATATAAAGGCAGAAACCAGGTATGCACAGACGCTTTTTATTGTTGAATATACTGCTTTTCTTGTCCCTGGCGGTTTTTTCCAAGCCGGCAAGGACGGAGCGCATATACCTTCGGCAGCCTGACGGAAGCGGATTCTTTGCGCGTTTCTTCGGAGATGAGATGATGAGGGTAAAGGTGACTGATGAAGGCGCGGCTGTTATTCAGGGAGAGGATGGCTGGTGGTACTATGCTGAGTACGATGCGTCCGGAAGAAAATCTTCAACCGGGTGCCGTGTGGGCCTGAATGTATCTTCAGATGTGCTGATGCGAAGCTGTGACATTCCATACGGACAGCTTGCGGAAATCAGGACGGCAAGGAAGAACATGGTTCTGGATGCTGAGAATCATGACAGTGGCATTCTCGCGAGGATAAAGGCAAATACAAGAAGTGGGACTGATGCGCCTGTCGTTAAGAACGCCCTGGTCATATTGGTCCAGTTCAAAGGTGAAAAGGAACGGTTCAAATATACTGAAGAGGATTTCAGGAATCTTCTTAATCAGAAGGGATATTCGTCATACGGTGCAGTAGGAAGCGCGAAGGAGTATTTTGACGATCAGTTCAATGGAAAGTTCGAGTTCAATTTCGATGTAAGCGATATCGTTACCCTTGACAAGGAAATGTCCTTTTATGGCGGGAACGACAATGACGGTGGCGACAGAAATCCTCATATGATGATTGTAGAGGCCTGTCAGATTGCGGATCCGATGATCGATTTTACAAAATATGATCAGGATGATGATGGTGAGGTAGATAATGTCTTTGTCTTTTTTGCCGGCAGGGATGAAGCTGAAGGTGGTTCGGAAGACTGCATCTGGTCTCATTCGTGGTATATAAAGGACGGAGCAGGAAGAAATCTTATTCTTGATGGTGTCAGAATCAACCGTTATGCATGTGCTTCTGAACTGAGACTTTCAGAAAAAGACCAGGTGACTATGGCGTCGATAGGCACATTCTGTCACGAATATGCTCATACATTGGGCTTGCCTGATTTGTATGATACTGATTATCAGGTAGGCGGGCTGGCTGCCGGAACTTGGCAGAAGATATCTCTGATGGATGGAGGCAATTATAACAATGACGGAAATTCACCTCCGAATCTTACAGCGGTAGAGAGAGAACTGCTTTATCCTGAAGAAGCGGAGATGCTTGAAGGGACAGGCAGGTATACACTCGAATCAATAGTCAAGGGACGTTATTTCAGAATGGATACTGACAATCCGGATGAATATTTTCTGTTGGAGTGCAGGACATCTTCCGGTTGGGACCGATTCATTGGCGGCGAGGGAATGCTTGTCTATCATATAGACCGATCCAAGAATCCTGCCGGATATTCCGAGGTCTATAAGAGGGATGTCTCTGCGGCTGAAAGATGGATGTTCAGCAATGAGGTAAATGCTTTTGCCGCCCATCAGTGCGCGGACCTCATAGAGGCGGACGGAAGGCCTGACAGGTTCGGCAATGTCTATGATGACTCGTATGTGAACTACCTGAGGATTATGAAGGGACTTTTCTATCCGTACGGTAATGTTGCAAGCATCACTCCTAAGAGCACTCCAGGCCTGAAATGTTGGGGAGATGCAAAGATCCACAAGGCTATTCTGGATATAGCATATGATGGTTCGAAGGTAAGCTTTGATGTTGCCGGGTTCTCTGACGGATCGATGCCTGTTCCTCGTGAACTGGAAAAGGATGTATTTCAGGATGCCGCCATCATCACCTTCTCGAGCAGCTTTATCTTCTCCGGAAAGGCTAAGATTGTGTGTGAACAGGCGGGGGAAGTTCTGAGTGTGGCTGAGGTGGGGCCTTATGAAAAAGGTAAGTGGGCTTATCTCATTGAAGGTCTTGACTATTCTACAAGTTATAAGGTCTATGTGAACTTTGTTGAAGGAGATTATGTGGGTGAGACTTCTGAACTTTCATTCATGACAAAGAGAAAGCAGAATGATGGCTATCCATATATATGTCTCCAGAATGTCGCAAGAACCGATGACGGAGCATTCCCTGTGGGTGCAAAGCTGCCGCTCAGGCTTTTCAACGCCAGAGATGCCAAGGAGATAAAATGGACATTCAACGGATCTCCGATCATTGCGGGTTCCGGATGCTATTATCTCGTGAAAAGAAAAGGAATCCTGAAGGCCCATATAACATGGGAGGATGGCAGCGAAGAAGTGGTGATGAAAGAGATAAACATAGGGGAGGTTTCAGATGAATAGGTTTGCATGCATGTTTCTTTTCCTGCTTTCAATGACCCTGGCAGGATGTGTAGGATATGAGGTGGATGAACTTCTGATGCATAAGGAGGGAGTCTCGCTTATTGTCAGGGGCGAGATCGTTCTGGATTATGACAGCAATAAAGGCCAGATGTCATACAATGCAAAGAGAGGCGAGTACAGGGTCATGGATGATGAAATGGCTCACTACTTTGTCTTCAGGTGCGATGTGGACCTGAGTGATATCGGTCAGGAAGTTACGGCAGACCTCAAATATACGACAGCAAGTGATGTCAAGACGGAAACATCCCTGACATTCAAGGTGGAAAGGGTAGAGCCTTCCAAAGGAATGTTCTGGCTCTGGTGCAATTCTAAGAAGATCGGAGTAGTCGTCAGAAAGATCTGAATCTTACAATCAGTGCAAGAAGCAGAAGTATGAACAGGAAAGTGCAGACTCTTCCTGTAATGTCGCCGTGGGAGACGAAGAATGTGATGTCGTCTCTTAGAGGTATGCTGCCTTTCAGAACGGCCGGAACCCACCATTCGGTTTCAGAAACGATCTCTCCTGATGGGCTGATGATGGCAGAAATTCCTGTATTCGCGCATCTGGCAATGGCTCTGCGTGTTTCGATAGCCCTGAGGCTTGCATAGCTGAGATGCTGCCTGTAGCCTGGTGTGTCTCCCCACCATGCGTCATTCGTGATTATTGTCATTGCGCGTGCACCTTTCCTTATGTAGTCGGTGTAATATTCTCCATATACGGATTCATAGCATACGGCACATCCTACAGGAATGTTCTGGCCGTCAGTGTCATGCACTGTCAGAAGGCTTACTTCATCCTGGCCTGTGCATCTTCCCATCACTCCGCCGAGCAGGTCGTCAATCCTGCAGAATATAGCCGGGTAAGGAGTGTGCTCAACTGCTACGACAAGTTTGCTTTTGTGGAATATCTCAGTCCTTCCGCTCCAGTCCGTCATGAGTGCGGAGTTATGCGACTCCACCCAGAGTCCCTCTCCTATCTTGCGTGCGGTGTGGGATGGCTTCATCGCCGAACTTATATAATCGTAGCTGGATGCTCCGAATAGAAGGTTGACATCCGGATAATCCTTCAGGAAGGAAGTGAAGCGTCTCCATGTGCGGCTTCTGTCGTATTGTCCCACGACAATGTCTCCGGTAAAGGTCTCGGGCGCGAGAAGAAGGAGAGGGGATGCTGTCGTGTCGTTCTTCCTGTAGGAGAGTTCCTTGGCAGCCTGACTTAGGAATATGGCGTTCTGCTGTTCCTGGGTGAGTGCCTGGAATTTGTTGTACGGGTCTATGTTTGGCTGGATTATGACGGTCTCAAGAGTCTGTGGCGATTCCATTGCATTCCTGTACTCTCTGCCGATCAACGCAGAAACTATAAACGGTGCAATGAGTATTGTAATGTATCCTGTGACAGCGGCAGTCTTGGCCTTTGGGTTAAGGTTCCACCACCTACCGTCGGAAACGTAAGTCATGAAGCCGAATAGCCCCAGGTTGCATGCCCATATCCATAACGAACCTCCGAGAGTGCCTGTGATTTCATACCACTGTACCGCCCATGTTGTTCTTGCAAAGGAATTTCCAAAGACGAGCCAAGGCCACGATATCTCAGCATCGAAATAGAATCTTTCCCATGCGATCCATGTTACTGCCAGGAAAATATATGGCAGAGCCCCGCGGAATTTCTTCTTGCTCCATCTGAAGAGTCCGAAGACGACGGACATCTGCAGGGAATTCGCGAATATTGCGAAAAGGCCTCCTCCTACAGTTGCATTGCACACCCAGAAAGTCGTAATGGCGTTCCAGAGTACGAATGCGCTATAATGATAGATCCATACTCTCTTCTTTTCGAGGATGGTGGCAATCCTTTCCATGCACAGCAAGGGAATCAGACCGAACAGGGCAAGGATTCCGGTGTGTGGTACAAGGAAAGGGATTGACATCAATATCGCAAAGAGCAGTACGAGCCCCCATATCAATATATTCTCTTTTTTCATTTCAGCTCACATCTATGACTGCAAAGATATGAAGAAATTTATTTATCTTTGTCCGTTTACAATTACTTTGATAAAGACTGGATATGTTTCTGGATATTCTGAAGGCATTCATCGTTGGAATATGTGCGTCGGCCCCGATCGGACCGATTGCTATTCTGGTGATTCAGAAATCCTTGAGCGGCGGACATAAGACGGGATTCATAACCGGGCTTGGTGCTTGTGTCGTTGACACTCTCTATGCTGTCATAGCCATATTCGCCCTTGCGATAGTGCAGGAATTCATCCATACCCATCAGAACATCATCCTCATAGTAGGAGGTATTGTGGTCGCCATACTCGGTGTGTCGATGAGCTTTTCCGATCCTTTCCGAAAGATGAAGAAAGGAGGCGGGAGCACAGTTTCCCTTACGGATTTCATGCAGGCTCTGGTAATGGGAATATCAAACCCTGGAGCAGTCTTTGTCATACTGGCTCTGTTCGCATTCTTCGGACTTGCCGATGACGCACCTCACAACTGGAGCGTCATGCCGATCATCCTTTCCGTGAGTGCGGGATCTGCATTCTATTGGTTCTGTGTCACCTGGCTGCTGAGCCATTTCAGAAGGAATTTTCAGATGAGGACCATCTTATGGATCAACAGGATTGCCGGTGCGGTAATCATCATAATAGGAATAGCGCTGCTTGGAGAGGGAATATTCAATGTCCTGTTTCAGGCGGCATCTTAAATGAAAACAATTATGGAACAGTCAAAAGTGTTTTTTACCGATTTGAGGACAACTCCGGGCAACGACCTTATGAAGAAGCTCGAGAGACTGGTAAGACGTGCAGGAATCGCTGACATTGATTTCAAGGATAAGTTCACTGCGATAAAGATACATTTCGGTGAGCCTGGCAACCTCGCATACATCAGACCTAATTATGCCGCGCGTATAGTGGACGTGGTCAGGTCATTGGGTGGAAAACCGTTCCTTACAGATGCCAATACCCTATATTCCGGCGGACGTTCAAATGCTGTGGATCATCTTGATGCGGCGATGGAGAACGGTTTCAACAGGATATCTGCTCATGCTGATGTAATCATTGCAGACGGTCTGAAAGGAACTGACTTCAAGGAGGTGCCTTGCGGAGGTGAATACTGCCCTTCCCCTAAGATCGGTGCGGCGATTGCGGATGCTGACATTGTGATTTCAATGAATCACTTCAAGGGTCATGAGCAGAGCGGCTTCGGCGGAGCACTCAAGAATCTTGGTATGGGCTCGGCGAGCGTAGGCGGCAAACTTGAACTTCACTCTTCATCTCAGCCGCAGATCAATGCGGACAACTGCATCGGCTGCCGTATATGTGAGAAATACTGTCGCCATGATGCGGTCAAGGTTGTGGAAGGACTGGCTGTCATTGATTATCATAAATGTGTAGGATGTGGTCAGTGTGTGGCTGTATGTCAGAAATCGGCTGCCGTTGTGAAGGATTATGACACTTCAGAGGTACTTAACCGCAAGATTGCAGAGTATGCGCTTGCTGTTGTAAAGGACAAGCCTTCGTTCCACATCAGCTTCATAATGAATGTTTCACCTAACTGCGACTGCTGGAATCACAATGATGCGGCTATAGTTCCGGACCTTGGAATTGCTGCCTCATTTGATCCTGTTGCTCTTGATTGTGCATGTGCGGATCTCGTGAAAGCGGCTCCGAGCCTTGTCGGCAATGCCATTTCCGATAAGGATCATGTACACGAGTGCGGATGCGGACACCATCACCATAAGGGTGAGGACAAGTTCCGTCTTGTACATCCTGACACAAACTGGGAGGCTGGTGTCGAATATGGAGAAAAGATAGGACTTGGCACGCGTTCATACGAACTTGTAAAGATCTGATAATATGACTGATAAGGTAAAGAAATCCAGTTTTTTCGGACACTGGATCATTAAGAATCTGATGGCAGCCTTCATCATAGCTGTTGTGCTTGTCGTCGGAGCAATGATATTTCTGAATATAGTGACCAAGCACAATCAGGAACTTATTGTGCCTGATCTTTCCAATATGAGTATTGCCGAGGCTGACAGTGTGGCTGCATCCGAGGGTATGAGGATCGATGTTGTGGATTCGGTCTTTGTCAAGCGTATGAGAAAGGGGGCTGTATACAGACAGAATCCTGCGGCTGGTGACAAGGTGAAGAGCGGACGTCGTATTGCATTGACAATCAATGCAATGAACGCAAAGAAGGTTACTATGCCCAATCTTATAGGATATTCAATGCGTCAGGCAATGGCTGAACTTCAATCCAGAGGCCTTGTCTTGGGTAGACTTATATATGTTCAGGATATTGCCACAAACAATGTGCTTAAGCAGCTGATGGGCAACAGGGAGATAGATCCGGGAACTCAGGTTGAGAGTGAATCTGTCGTTGACATAGTGGTCGGTCTGAATTCAGCTGACAGCAGGACGTGTGTCCCTGATGTGATAGGTCTCAGAAATATGAGTGCAGTTGATGCTATTCATGGCAGTTCATTGAATATCAAGAGATTAAGGTTTGACGCTACGGTCAAGGATTATGACGATACTCTGGCGGCTGTTGTGTATAAGCAGACTCCGGAACCGTCCGACAGTCTCTTTGCCCGTAAGGGTGACGAGGTTACACTCATGTTGACCATCGATGAAAATAAGGTTCCACAGAGGTTGGAGAAGCAGTATTCAGGAAAATAAGAGATGATGGAGAAGGACAGATTTTTCGATTTTGACGAAGAACTTGCTCAGGACAGGCTGAATTTCGGGGAGGAGAGCCAAGGTGATGATGAGCAGCAGGAGATGTTCGAGCATTACCGCTTCGACATTTCCGGTGGTCAGGAGCCGATGCGTGTAGACAAGTATCTTGCTACGCATATGGAATATACTTCACGTCATAGGATCCAGCTCGCCATCAAGGCAGAATACATAAGGGTCAATGATAAGATTGTGAAGGCCAATTATGTCATCCGTCCGGGTGATGTGATCAAGTTCGTTATGCCTTACCAGAGAAGGGGACTGGAGATCCTTCCTGAAAACATTCCGTTGAACATTGTTCATGAGGATGATGATGTGCTTGTGTTGAACAAGGATGCTGGTATGGTGGTTCATCCGGGACATGGACATTTCAGTGGTACTCTTGTGAATGCACTGGCCCACCATCTCGGCATTTCTCAGGGAGCGGATGCAGAAGATGAAAGGATGGGAGTGCTTGTGCACAGAATCGATAAGGACACATCAGGACTTCTGGTAGTTGCAAAGAATGAGGAGTCCCAGCTTAATCTTGCAAAGCAGTTCTTCGTGCACTCGATCGAGCGCCGCTATGTGGCCATCGTATGGGGCAATCTCAAGGAGGATGAAGGAACCATCATCGGCAACATCGGCCGTGACCCTAACGACCGCATGCGCTTCAAGGTTTTCCCTGAAGGTGATCATGGAAAGCATGCGGTGACCCACTACAGGGTTCTTGAACGCTTCGGTTACGTGACGGTCGTGGAGTGCCGTCTCGAGACAGGCCGTACCCACCAGATCCGTGTGCATTTCAACTGGATAGGTCATCCGCTTTTCAATGACGAACGTTATGACGGTGCGGAAATCAGGAAGGGAACCATCTATGCAAAGTACCGTCAGTTCATCGAGAACTGCTTCAAGCTTCTTCCTCGTCAGGCTCTCCATGCCAAGACTCTCGGATTCGTCCATCCTGGTACAAAGCAGATGGTGCGTTTCGATTCGCCTCTTCCTGCCGATATGCAGGCGCTTATCGACAAGTGGAGAAAATATTCTGAGAATATGTCACAGTTCCTTGAAGAGGAATAGGATATGAAAAAGATAATCATTATGATGTTCTTCGTCTCTGCACTGATCGGGTGCAGGAACGAGGAACTTTTTGTTGAGGCCGAATCCTTCTCTGTGAAGGGAGGCTGGCAGGTGGACCAGCAGTTTATGGATGTGATGGGCTCTCCTTATCTCATTGCGCATGGTGCGGGAGTCCCTGTGGAGGATGCCTCTGCGCAGGTGCGTCTTCCCGGAAAGGGGGAGTGGCATCTGTTCGTGAGGACTTTCAACTGGGTTTCACCGTGGTATGACGGAGAGGGCCCGGGCAAGTTCAAGGTTGCGGTAGATGGTGATGAATTGTCGGAGACTTTGGGCGCTGCAGGGTCAAAGTGGATGTGGCAATATGCCGGTTCGTTTGAAACCGCTTCCGGAAATATATCTGTGGCTCTGAAGGATATGACAGGATTCGACGGCAGATGTGATGCGCTGTATTTCTCTCGTGTGAAGAATCCGGAACTTCCTGAGGATGTCGCCGGTATGCGTGAACTTCGTTCAAGGCTTATAAGGAATTTCAATGTCCCCTCAGACAAGGGGCAGTATGACCTTGTAGTGGCCGGAGGAGGTGTTGCCGGAATGTGTGCGGCTGTTGCTGCTGCAAGGCAGGGGCTGAAGGTGGCTCTGATACACGACCGTCCTGTTCTGGGAGGGAATAACAGTGCCGAGGTGCGTGTCCATCTTGGCGGATCCATCGAGTGCGGCCCTTATCCGAACCTTGGAAATATGATCAAGGAGTTCGGACATACGAAAAAAGGAAATGCCAAGAGTGCAGAGAATTACGAGGATTGGAAGAAGATGTCCTTTGTCGAGAATGAGGAAAATATCTCGCTCTTCCTGAATACTCATGTGACTGACCTCGAGATGAAGGATGGATCTATAGAGGCTTTTCTCGCGCGCAACATTGAGACCGGTGAGCTTATGCGTTTCTCTGCCCCTGTATTCTCGGATTGTACGGGTGATGCTTCAGTCGGTTATCTTGCCGGTGCCGAGTGGCGTACCGGACGCGAGTCTCTGGCGGAAACAGGCGAGCCGGGAGCTGTGGAAGTGGCTGACCGTCAGGTGCTCGGGGCTTCTGTCCAGTGGAATTCCAAGGATATGGGAAAACCTTCTCCATTCCCTGTGTTTGAATATGGCAAGGTCTTCACTGAAGAAAGCGTGCAGAAGGTCAAGGGAGGCGAGTGGACCTGGGAGACGGGTATGCTTCGTGATCAGGTGCTGGAGGCCGAGCGTGTCAGGGACCATGGTCTTCTTGTGGTATATTCAAACTGGTCATATCTGAAGAATCATTCATCTGTGAAGGAGGAGTTTGCATACCGCGCCCTTGACTGGGTTGCATATGTTGCAGGAAAGAGAGAGTCCCGCAGACTGGTGGGGGATGTGATGCTTACACAGAACGACATTCTTAACGAAGTTCCATACGAAGATGCCACCTGTGCAACATCCTGGAGTATAGACCTGCATTATCCAGATCCGGCCAACACTGCCTTCTTCCCCGGAGAGGAATTCAAGGCGGTATGTACTCAGGAATATATCGAAATCTATCCTATTCCGTACAGATGTTTCTATTCAAAGAATATCCCGAATCTGTTTATGGCTGGACGAAACATCAGCGTGACCCATGTTGCTCTAGGAACAGTCCGTGTGATGCGCACGACTGCAATGATGGGAGAGGTTGTGGGACTTGCTGCCTCAGTATGTCATAGGCACGGCTGTATGCCTCGTGATGTCTATCGGACTCATTTTGCAGACCTTCAGGCTCTTATGGAGCAGGGAGCCGGCAAGCAAGGCCTTCCGAACAACCAGCTCTTCAACGTAGGACGCAAGGAGCACCTTAAAGGCAGGAAGGTGAAAAGGTTATAGAACCCCTGTTTTACCCTATACCTTTGCCAGCATAACTTTTAAACGGAAGACTAATTCAGATTGGGATAAACTTTTGGAGAGTTCTGCCCTTAAACGATAATAGCCTATTATCAGACACGGTCCCAGCGTTCTTCCGACTACCAAACGTTCATCAATGAACAGTGGTAGATTAGCGTCTTGTACACGATACTCCTATGGGGTGTCCGTTATTTAAGACTTTTTTCTATATTTGTGAGGTTGACCAGTTTTCTGCTGCGTAACATTACATGTTGTGAAAGTGTTTTTCGCATGTCCTTGTTAGAAGATGTTGTAGTTTTCAATGTTAAAGGGCGTATGGAACAACATTTACTGCATGTAGATTCATGAGGTTAGATGCATTCTGTGCCTTGATACCCCATATCTACTACAGTGTTGGTGTCGTGTCCTTTATTTTAGCATGGGTCTTATCATAACCTTCTAACAGATAAGCGAAAGTCAGCTCCACACTTTCTCTGTATATGTCTTTAATACTCTATCGGAGCTGTGGGTGTGAGTGATAACAATGGCAATAAATTATCTAAACATTACTAGATATGAATTACCTGCTAATCCGTTCAAATATATGAAGCTAGAGCGTGCTGTTGATTCTATTAGGAATGGTACATTGTGGTTTGCAAATCTAAAGGAATGTAGAGGTCCTTACGAATCATATTTTATGAACAATGCATACGATATAGCAAGTGATTCATTTGAATTCCCTTTAGAGAATAAATTCTATGCATGTTGTTTTAGCGCTTTGCCCAATAGTGAGGCTCAATGGAATGAGTATACTTCTGGCTTAGGAATTATGTGTCAACTGTCGACCGATGAGTTTCTTGAAGATTTAGATAAACATTCTTCAGATTATGACTAAAGTAAACTATCTCAAGATTGCTGTTCTGAAACTTCTTGATGTGTCTGCTATTCAAGGTGTTGTTGGTTTACAGGGTACGACTTGTGATACCCGAAAAACACCTCTGTTAATGCTGTGTAAGATAGTATCTTTTCAGTATGAATCAGAGATACGTGTTTTCCTTGTCCCAAAGTCTGAAGCAAATTATTCAAAAAACGGAGTTAATGTAAATGATGGTTTTAAAAATATTAAAAACGTATGCAATTTCATCAATAAGCTGAAATGTTAAAGAAGTAGTCAGGAATGGCATGAAATCCACATTAGTGATAAATTGTGTCAATGTGCTACGTTGTATAATAGTGTTCTAAATCAAGTGTTTAATTGGTAATTATAGAGATAAGAAACATGAAGAAATCAATCAACTATTTCACAGGGGTGCTGGGTGCATTGCTGGTTTGTACAGGAATGGTACTGACTTCCTGTGAGAAAGCAACCCTTATCGATGATAACAATACCGAGCAGGATGGAACTAAAAACAACAGTCCTGCAACCTTGACTCTTGACAAGGTTACATCTGCGACGGCAACATTTACAGGCCACCTTGACGTTCCAGCTTCTGATTTGTCTTTTTCACAGGTCTCAGTTTACTATTCAGAAGCAGAGATCTTCCACATAAATTCAGCCAAAAGTATCTCTGTTACTTTATTTGACAAGAATCAGAACTTTACTATCACTTTAACTGATTTGAAATATGACACCAAATACTACTATTGTATGGTTGCAGAGGTGAAGTCAGAAAAGACATATGGCGATGTAAAGACCTTTACAACTTTACACCCATACCTATATCAGGCGGATCTGAATATTTCTTCTGCAACAGATTTGTCTTCCTATGGTTCTGCTAACTGTTATGTCGTGTCACAGAAAGGCCTTTATAAATTCAAACCGCTCAAGGGTAACAGTGGCGAATCAGTCGGCAGTGTCGCCTCTGCTTCAATTCTTTGGGAGACTTTTGGTACCTCTGAAACTCCTGACCTTTGCTCTCTTATAAATTCGTTCTGTTACAAGGATGCCTACATCGCCTTCCAGACCGCTGACACCTTCAAGGAGGGCAATGCTGTCATCGCAGCGAAGGATGCCTCTGGCAACATCCTTTGGTCATGGCATATCTGGCTGACCGACGAGCCTCAGGGACAAGAGTATTACAACAACGCCGGCACTATGATGGATCGCAACCTTGGTGCTACTTCAGCTACACCTGGTGATGTTGGTGCTCTCGGATTGCTTTACCAGTGGGGCCGCAAGGATCCGTTTCTAGGTTCTTCATCCATCAGTAGTTCGCCTATAGCAAAATCTACCATCACTTGGCCGTCAGTGGAATCATCAAATATATCATCAGGTACCATAGAGTATACTATTGCTCACCCTACCACTTTCCTTGCTTACAATAATAGTAATTCCGATTGGTATTATACAGGTAATTCATCCACGGATAACACTCGTTGGACGACTTCAGGCAGCAGTAAGTCAATCTATGATCCATGTCCTGTAGGTTGGCGTGTTCCTGACGGTGGGGACAATAGTGTTTGGGCGGTGGCACTCAGTTCTTCGTCAGATTTTACTGATAAATCATTATACTCCACCACCAACAAAGGGATTAACTTCTCCGCCAGGTTCGGCAATGCTTTAAATATCTGGTATCCTGCTCCTGGTTTTCTCTCCTGCGCCAATGGCAATCTTGACAACGTTGGCGACAGAGGCTACTATTGGTCTGCCTCTACTCTCGACAACTACGCGTACAGCCCGTGCTTCAATGATAATGGCTATGTATCTCTGTCATGCATCCGCTTTCGTGCTGTTGGTTGCTCTGTCCGTTGTCTTCAAGTAAAACTTTAATCAGTGTGTGAGGGTTCATATCAAACTTTTAGTCACCCTCATATATGTTTGTGTCTTTCCGTTCGCTCGGATTAGGCCCGAGACTAAATGGTTCGAAGCACCTCGCACGTCATGTCCGAATCAATCGGACATTTTATCATACGGCTCCCACAATCCCCCGGCATGCGGCACTAATGCGAATGGAGGGCTGAATGCCTCTGGCGTATCATACAAAACAAGGTGAAAAGGTTATAGAAAAAAGGAGAGAAGCTAGTCGAGCTTCTCTCCTTTTTCATTGTAGAATTCATTCTGCAGAACTGTGAAATCGGTGACTTCCACCAATTCCAGTTTGCATCTGTACTTCTTCTTCCAGCGTCCCAGAATCGAATTGAAGATTCCTTTTGTGAGGTATGCTCCGAGGATCGGGCTGACCTTAAGGGTGAGGGTGGTGAGATTCTTTTCTGTCACATAGTAGGACAGGCGTCTCTCTATGGCCTCATCAATCACGACACTTGATGCTATCTTTCCGGTTCCGTTGCATACCGGGCAAACCTCCTGGGTGTTGATCTCGGTTGCTGGACGGACTCTCTGCCTTGTG
>JAEIGA010009656.1_pt1 | contig 14613 bp, 5 predicted proteins | sample 9270691 | NCBI WGS metagenome assembly JAEIGA01 (sample SAMN17057246, study PRJNA624740) | gut metagenome | biome: biome; isolation source: fecal sample | host: Bos grunniens | place: China: Xizang | collected 2019 | reverse complement strand
TCTGCCATGTAGAGAGTTTGCCCTTTACTGAAGAAGGCTTGCCGAACAATGCTACCAATGGGTACAAGGTATACACTCCGACATCCCTGAGGGCTCCGGCTGTGCCCGGCTTGAAAGCCGTACCCACCTCTCCCCTCTTCAAGGCCTCGAACTTTGACGAATATTGACAGAAATATGAACTGTACTGGCGCACAGGCGCGATCTCGGAGATTCTGGAAACCGCTGCAATAAAGTTCGGATTGAGCGTAGAAACCATGGCCTCCATGAGGAGACATCCGCTCTCGCGCGCCGCCTCGACCATCTGTCTGCCTTCCTCGGCATTCAGCGCCAGCGGCTTCTCGCACAGCACATGCTTGCCGGCCTTCAGCGCTGCAATAGTATATGAGCAGTGAGTCTGGTTCGGAGTTCCGACATACACGGCATCCACCTGCGTGTCTGCCGCCATATCCTCAACAGAAGTATATACCTTCGCCCCGACAGCCTTAGGGTTACGCGCGATGAACGCCTCCGCTGCCTGTGCAGTCCTTGAGCACACTGCAACAATCTTAATACGGTGATCCTGAGCTGCTCCCCTGAGCACCCAGTCACTGATCCTGCCGGTTCCTATGATTCCGAATCTTATCATGATAACTGAAGGTAGTTTTAATTTTGTAAATTTACTGAAAACTTTTTATATCCGTAACGGCTAACAACCTCAACTTTTATGAACTGGCAGCAATAGGGATTCCTACTGTTAAAATTTTTACAGTTTATGAAAGATTTCTATCAAACAAGATTCACAGCAATTGATAAATTTGCATAGATGAAAGATTCCTCAATAATATCACTAAAACATAAAGTATGAGAAATTTTAAAATACTGCTTTTAGCATTAGTAACATTCGCCTTGTCAATGGGGTGTACAGGTCCGGAGGGCAAAATCAGACGGGAACTCAGCGAGAACAGAAACAGGCTTGGGGGATCTTCTGCCCCATATGAATTTATAAGCCAAGAGTACACCAGCGCTCCCAATGGATATAAACCATTCTACATAAGCCACTTTGGCAGACATGGTTCACGTATGCACACAAGTGCGGAAATGTTAAGTCACTTAGATAATATTTTCAGACTGGCTGACTCCCTCCAATTATTGACCGAGGACGGAATTATCGCTAAAGATCTGTTCAGTAAGACTAATGATGCGATGAAGGACCATCTTGGAGAACTTACATATGTAGGTCAACAGGAGCAGGAAGAACTCGCTGAACGAATGTATGCAAACTTTCCTGAAGTCTTCACAGGATCAGCCACAAAAATTCTGGCTCAATCGACAAAATCCGACAGAGTCATAAAAAGTATGAACTACTTCTGTCAAAAGCTGCATAGCGTCAATAACAGCCTTGATATCAAGGAAGAGGCTGACGAACATACTCAGAAATATCTCAACAACTATACTGCAGAATATAGGGAGTATTACAAAAATGGCCCATGGAAAGAAGTCAGAGACACATGGGGCGAGGAAAACATTGATGTATCCTCATTGATCAACAGACTATTTAAAAGCGCGGAACTCTTCAATGGAGAAGAAAACGGAAGTTCTGCCAAACGTTTTGGACAAGACTTGTACTCTTTGGCTAAAATAATGCCTGCAAGTGGATTGGGATTCGGATTTTATGATTTCTTCACAGAGGATGAACTCTTTACTCTATGGCAAGCAGGCAATATGGACCAATATATGCGCAAAAGTGCATCGCCTTTATCAGAAGGACTTGCGACAGCCATTGCCAAGCCTTTACTTAACGACTTCCTGACGAAAGCTGAAAAGCAGCTTCACGAACAGGACCGATGCGCAGACCTACGCTTTGGACATGGAGAGGGAATAATGCCTCTTTCTGCATTGATGCAGATTGAAGAAGCTTCAAGAGTAACTTCAAACCCTGATGAGATCTTCGCAATTTGGCAGGACTACAGAGTGACTACAATGTCATCTAACATTCAATGGATTTTCTATAAAGATCAGAATGATGATATTTTGGTCAAGATCATGCTGAATGAAAGAGAAGCAAGAATTCCTATAGAAACCGACATCTGGCCATATTACAATTGGTCTGATGTACTCACTTTCTATAGGAATCTTATATAAGCGACATATCACGCTTCGCAGATCTAATCCAAAATCTGCGAAGCGTGATTCTTTGTATCAACCTTCTCGATTATCTTGACGAGAATGCCCTCTTCGTCAAAGATGAAGGTCTTCCTGAGCGTGCCCATGGTCGTCTTTCCATACATCTTCTTCTCTCCCCACGCACCGAATGCCTGAAGGATTTCGGTTGAAGTATCCGAAAGAAGCGTGAAAGGCAGGTCATACTTCGAAGCGAAATTCTTGTGGGAATTGACACTGTCCTTACTGATACCTATGACATTATACCCTTCAGCGACCAGCCTTGCATAATTGTCTCTGATATTGCATGCCTGCGCTGTACATCCGCTGGTATTGTCCTTCGGATAAAAATAGATTATGGTCTTGCGACCTAGCAGCTGCAGCGAATTGAACTTGTTGCCATTCTGGTCCATGACCTCGAAAAACGGCATTCTATCTCCTATCTTCAACATAGTTCTAAATTTTAATTATTCAAAGATAGTCAATATCAATCAGTATTCCAAATACTATGGATTCCAGTCCTAAATATCCAAAGCCGCATGATAACCTTCGTACACCGCCTTAGTGATATTGGCCGGACGAACGCAATCTCCCACCTCGCGAACGAATGGCGCGCTGAAGCGGAGAGCATCAACACATGACCTGATATCGCACGATGCTATCCTACCATTGACGGCATCATCTAAATACCGGAACCCCGTTCTATTTCTTCTTTTTTAAAAAATAACTTGCGGCTATCCATGAAAGCAATCCAAATCCCACCACTACTCCTGTAACACACAGATTCCTCACCCATGCAGCAGTATCATTACAATACAATCCCAAATGGTCTGCATCCAGTATGAGGAATGCATCGGCAAATATTGAGAATAAAGCAATGATCGCAGCAACGACTGTTATTATCTGCAATGAAACCTCCCTCCTTTCGGAAATTTCATTTTGAGCCTCGGCCAAAATGATCTCTTCTTCACGTATCATCTTGTCAAGATGCTCTACCAAAGCACGTGTCTTTCGTTCCACGCTATCAGAAATAACTTCTACTGATAGATTCTTCCTACATAAAGAATAAAACAGATTGTGATGAGTATGGGACGATATATCATTGAAACTTGTATATACCTTATTTCTGGTCAAAACGTCAACGAAATCACTCAATCTCCTCCTGTTATCCTTTGTATTTTCCTTTGTCAGGTCATATTCGGTAAGTCTGCCCTCCATAGCGATAAGGGTGAACCTCTGCATCAGAACCATTATATATATCCAAAGATATATCTGTGACAAAGAGCCATGTATGAAGTCACGGAAAAATGAATTTCCTTCAGTCTCCGTTTCAGTTTGAGGAAGGAAAGTCATTATTCCTCCACCCTCTATCGTTGAACCAACATATATATTATCGAAAGTCGTCTTATAAGACATCTGGTTCATATCGGACATCGATATCTGATATTTTGAATTCTGCACTTTCAAAAGCCTGAGATAATCCGTCATTACCTCCGGAGAATGATTATCCTGGTCCAACTGAAGGTAGGTAAACACGTGCAGTCTGCACGGATCCGGTCTGTCATACTCCTTGACATCCTTCATAAGCAATTGCGTTAGAGAAAGCATATTCCACGAATCTCTCTGTCCGAAGAGCCTGTTCACCACTTCCAAGATACTACGCATCTGCTTTACGCTTTTATTCCTCACCGCATGATCTCTTGTACCCTCCTGACATTTGGACAGAAGATCTTCTTCACTGGCCAGATCGGAATTACTGCAATCCATGAAAATTTCCTCATTTTGAGAACTGCCTTGCGGGTAAGTCTTGAAGATGGAATAATTGAGCAACATCAGATCTTCCATTGTCTGATTCTCTGTCTCGAGCATAACAGAGAATACAAGCATACCTATTCTGGAATTCGGACATATCAAGAGTTTCGGAGAAAAGAATTTTTCGGCTTTGGCGCCAGACTCGGCTTTGCCGAATCTGAAATATATGTCCCTGGATGGTTCGCCTTTCTTGGAAAGGCTTATGTGTAGCCTTTGTTCTAATAGTGTTTTGATATCCAAGGCATTATCCGACAATGAATACATCCTGTATCCCATATCAGGTTCTCCACTGGATGACTGCAGGACTTTGTAGATATGAGGATATATTTTTCCTTTGTCCAATGCAACAACAGCGGGTTTCCAAATCGAATCCGCTCCCGGAGTAAATACCGGCGCATCACCTGTGAGAAAGAATGGCATCATGAAGATGCTTATTGATTGATTCAGTTCCATTTTAAACCTTTTATTTATTCTTCAACTCCTTCAGCAAGCACACGCTTTCTGCTGAACGATATTTCTCTTGTACCATGATTTATATGTACGCAGACCACATTCACAAAGTCATCAAGTCTCTCAGCCGCCCAGTCCTTATGATCTCGGGAAGGGTCATGACTTACCTCATGCTTAGGGATGATTCCCTGAAGATGTGTCCCCCTGATCTGGACGTAGACGCAAGTATCATCGCTTCCGTAAATCTTTACCGATGCCGTTTTACCTACGGCCAACCGTCCTAACAAATCGGCAAATCCGTTAGGATACATATTGATTATGCTGGCGTAAAACATCAGATTCCTAACAAAAAGGATCACACACTCCACCTCGTCACCTTCCTTATAGTAGCGTGTCAGGTCTGTGCCCTTCTGCCCAGTACAATGCTCAGCAGTTATCTTGCCCATCGCGATACCATCAGAAACAAGCAGTTCTTGGCGAGAAACCCTCCTTATCTTTACCTTCTTCTTCAGCTTCTCCCCTTTCGGAAGATTATGAAGTGTACTTTCAAGGCTCAGCACCGAATTATTCTGCAGATACGCACAACTGTAACATACCTTACCAGCATATTTCCTTACGCCCTTAAGGACTAACCAGCACCCGCCTTCTTTCTTCATCTTATTGACCAGGTCAGCAGTCGGACAAGTATAATCTCCTCCATTAAACATGATGCCTTGCCTACCTAGATCATCCTTGACCCATATATGTCCCTTCTCGTTAACCTTTTCAAAGACAAACCATCTCAGCTCCTGATGCTCATCCCAGTTTTCAGATGCCGGGCCTCTCTGTGGCCTAGGGACAGCATTCACAACGCTTGCCATAATCCTCATATTGGCGCTATCGATATTCTCAACACGAATAGGTACAGTGTCGCCCGGAAGATATGGCTTTGTGCCGTCTGGAACGGGCTCCCAGGTAAGATCAGCCTCCGTTACCATAGCCATCCACTTACCGAATTCAACGACACAATCAAGGCTGTCCTCAGAAATATAGCGCACAAATGTTCCCATATGCTGAGAATATATTACCGGAATGTCCAATCGATCTGTCAGCTGTCTGAGCGAAACAGAAAAAGAGCGTGGGGAAGAAGTTTCAAGCCAGCACTCTATATATTGACCAACTTCATAAAGTTCTGTAAGGTCAGTACCTTCCCATAAACCCAATTGAGCAGAAGTGATGAACATAGGGACACCCTCGATATCCAGATACAGGACATTGTGTCCGATGTGGTCTATCGTAGCAGGAAAGCTATATCCATCCTTAATGGACTCACTCCATTGATTAGCAATATCGCGCATTTGCGGCAAATTACGCCATTTAACCTTATATAGGCAATGAACTTCATCATACTGAAGGCCAACCTCAACGAGTGCTCCCTCACCAAAGAAATCTCTCCTGATGAATTCGTCTTTTGGAATGTCGCATAGAGACACCTCTGCCCACGGAAGAGTGACCGTAACTCCGTTATGTTGGAGAATATATCCTTGTTTGCAACAACCCGATACAGTCATCTGATAATTTCCACTGACCGTACTTGAAGGCAGCAACTCATTCTGCTTTAAAAGGCACCTCCTGTCAAGGATAGCTTGGCTATCCTTGATATCATAGTCCTTCACCTTAGCCACGAAGGCACATCCGTGGAAGACAGGCATATCATGCTCCATGTAGCTGTGGTCATACCAACCCCACTTTACCTCAGGAATGAGATATTCGTTGAATAAGGTTATCCCGCCTGCCATATGGCAAACCATATTACCATCTTCCTTCCTGTCGAACACTAACGGAAGCTTGAGTCCTTTAAAATCGAACTGATCACTTACGCTATCACCACACAACTGCAGAAGTACATCCTCTCCCTCTTTATAATCAAAATCTTTTATTTCCGCCTTGGCCAAAGCTCCACTTTCATGCTTAGCTATCCATAATGCACTCCTGCCTCTTACACCTCTGATTTTCTTAAGTAAAGTATAACGGCTTATTCTTTTAGGACATGACGTGCTGACTTCGTATGCACCATCGTGACATTCAAGAGCCCATTCGGTGCCGCATTCGAAAACAGAAAGCATCTGACTTTCTACAAGCACAGCAACTTCATTTCCGTCAACATTAAATATGATGGACTCATCTTCGGTCCTGACAACTACACCTTTATATATGCATGAGGCTTCATATCCAGACGACATTTCGTCATTAGAACATAATGATACGCCCCTGCTGCAACGCATCGTACCATCTTCAGCAACATCAGCGCACGCGTTCACGGTCCACATCGGTCCACGCGCGATTTCTTCTTTACTCGCCGTCAATATAACATCCCCAAACAACACTTTCGGAGTCTGTAACGAAATTGGAACAGGAAGATCTATTGACTCTCGTGCAAGCAACTGTGCATAGTCAACACCACACGCAACACCATTGAATATGCAGCCAGCAATTGCCTTACTTGCCTTTCCACCATCAACTGGTGCCACATCTACGCAAGTATGATCCCCATATAGTCTTTTCAGATGATGCAGGACAGAGGATCCCATTTCGGTTGAATACATCAGCAACTTTTTTTCACCTGTCGAACAGAGCCAAAGTTCCGGCGTAATACCACAAATCACATCAGCACGACAGATTCCGCGATCGATGTTTACCAACTTCTCAGGATGAGCTACTGCAATCAAATGCCTTTGCTCAAGATTTATTCCGACCAGCATGAGTTTAGCATTCTCCACCAACAGTTCTCCCTTATCCAATGTTTCAGAAAGCACGACACAATCGAAAGCGCCGTTCACGAGAACATGCCACCTATCTTCGCTGTCAATACGGATGTGCTCAGCATAAAAGAAATCTCCAGGATGTAAGTCTATAGCCGCAACCTGATCACGGAACCATGATACAAAACTTACCTTGACCCAATCACCAGCCACTCCATCTATGATGAAGTCCATAGTCTTGAACATTTTCTTACGGATTGCCACTTCCTCATCATTATCCCGGCAAGTATATTCAACAGGATAGCCGCCCTCTGTAGTAAGATAGACTTTACCTAGACAAATTGAACACACCGTCATCTTCTCGGATTTACCCACACGGGTTCCGATACGTTGAAGCTCTTCCTCCAAAGCCCCCTTTATATCAAATTTCACCACGCATCCCTCGATACGTACATTGGCCGGCACCTGCATCTTGGTTGTAAAGATCCTGCATCTGGCATAATTTAACAACGCCTGTGGAATTTCCGTAAAAAATGCCCATCCGGCATATTCAGGAGAATTTACCAATATGGCTTGGTCTTCCTCCTTCAGCATATGGGGGCTGACCAAGACATTTCTTGCAAGGCTTCTGTTTTTCAAATTCTGTGCTTCTGTATCGTTAGAGATGCGTCCCTTCAGGCCCATCTTTATATTCACACCCTTAAGATGGAGACGATGTTTTTTCGTAACATGTTCTACATCAAGCGCAAAGGTAACTGGAAACCCTAATGGAACATAATGTCGTATGAATTTCCCCCAGTCACCATCATTCTCGATATCAGATACATAGACGCGACTTACAACAAACGGTTCCAGGCTTGCCGCCAATATCACTGCTGACATATTTGTCAGACTATATACAACTGCAACAATACGCTCTTGGGAAGAAGCAGACAGGCTCTGATCCGACATGCTCTTGTCATGATATTCGGTTTCTGTGAATGACAATTTATAGAACTTCTTTTTGTAACTCGTAGGCTTAGCTACCCACATCATATACTGAGCTCCCGGATCCGTAGATGTTCCGAAAATCTGAGGGTTATTCCAATAAGTGTCATGCTCTCCTCCCAACAGAATACCATGAAGACTCATTTTCAAATACTGGTGGACATCACCTTTGTAAGTGTTTTCTTTCTTCTCTTCGACAACAGCTTGAACCAATGCACCTCCAGCCATGGATTGAAGATCCAGATTCAACTTATCCTTCATGGGGCCGACAGTAACAAGCTTACGCGAAGTAACAGCTCGCGAACTCACCGCAACTACTGAACACGCGCACAAGTCAGCCTTGACGGCGAAAACATTCACCTTTACCTTATCTCCCGTTGCAAGAGGGTACCACTCGAATGATGTGTTATGATAATCTGCCGTCAGCTGAAATCTGTATCTATGGTACTTAGATTCGCAAGGTATCAATTCAACCACATACTTGGAGACTTTACCAACTGTCATATCAAATATCCTATCAGACTCAGCCAATTCCCTGCGTACCGATTCAAGAGCCTGGACTTCCTCCCTAAAACGGGTTTCATATTCTTCCTCAGCAGCAGAAATCAATATTTCCTTGAAGGCTATAGAGGCATTCTTTCCTGTCAAGACTTTGTCCGAAAGTGCATTATCGCACACACACCACACATCAAAGCCGCAATTCAATCGCTCTTCATTCTGGTGTATAAGTATGTCGTATATAATATCCTTCATAATATCCGCTTATTTTTTAATCATGACATGTAACGCCGTCGGAATATTATTAAAAACCATAGGGAAAAAGATCACTTCCTTGCCATCATATGACAGGGGCAAATGCTTGTAAGGTGCAAACCACATACCCTGTATCTCCTTGCAGATGATATTCAAGTATATCTTATCGTTCTTCTTTCGACGACTTACCACTCCCCTTCTAAATCCATTGGTTTCATACTTACTTAGTTCCTCTATACATTTAACCGTAAGGACTGTCAACTTGTTCTTCTCACGTATTACCATATCACCTGGCTTCAATCCCTTAGGTATTATACCAGTGAAATCAAAGCATCCTTCTGCAAGCTGTTCTTTATTTGAAAAAACTTGCGGAGGGGTAAACAGCACAGCTTCTGCATTGTCTTTAACTTCAACCACATAACATATGTTAAGTTGCCATGATTCCGGGATAGGCACCTTGTTCGATACGCATTCCTGTATAAGCTCGCCAACATAATGCTTGTTTTTACAGAACTGATACTTAAAGTTATCTATATGCCGTTCATTCATCCACTCCTTTATAAGAAGAGGAGTTATTCGTTCATGATATCGAGTACTCTTGGCAACATCTATAAGATCTGACAATCTATTGAACCTTATCTTAAGAACATTGCCGCCTACAGCATTTTCAAAAAAGTACACTGAATTTTCCTTTTGCATCAAACGTCTGACCTTAGGTTCGACGACTATAAGCATCCTATTATCATATCTGCGTCCATCACCATCAAGAGTATGCCACTTTATCTTCATGCGCACCGAAGATTCCGACGTCGAATAATATTTGGCACTCGATGGATATGATGTCTTCGGTACCGACAAAAGAGTAATGCCATCTATCTCTACAAATATTCCGGTAACCGAATCCACTGTAATCTTGTTTTCTATAGGTTTCCATGCAGTACGATGCGGCTTAACTACCGGATGATAGAATTTTACGTCAGCTGGTTTCATTACCGAACCAGGACGACACAATTCCCCATGATGGTAGCTGCGGTCCGGCTGATGAACTATCATTACATACAGATGAACGACCTTAGGATGAAGCGGATCCGATGATGAGGCAAGTATTTCATCCATGTTATTCAGAATACATGAAGGCACCTTTAGGCTACTTCTGTCACTTCTAGGAGTCAGAGTATAGTTGAGAATAATTTCTCCGACATGGTTACATTCTGACCACATAAGGTGATTTCCGACATTAAGTCCGGTTTCTGAAATGAAATAATGGACGCCTAATTCCACTCCAAGATATACGGCACCTTTCAGGCTGGCCCTATCTGCAAAACATGGAGCATCTGACTGGATCTTAAGCAGAAGCCCTTTGGGATCCGGACACTTCGCCATGTCATTCTTAGGATAAAACACCAGACTGCCACTCTTAGGTATACCTGATATTTTGACCGTCTGTGCATAGAAGCCATGTCCGCCATCGGAGACTGGCCTCAACAGAACCAAGCGCATATGCTCACTGACCTGACGTATCTCTATACCGCCAAGTATAGCATTAACTCCATTGAAAAGAATATTTCTGTCTTGCTTCAGACTTTCTATCCTACCAGTCTCAGACAACCACGACAGAGCATCGGAACTATCGACACGAACAACAACCTGACGACTTGCTCCATGCTCGAACTCATGGATGTAATTGATCTTTTTTCCGTCACCCATAACCAGCGTTCCTTTTCTGCGCCTCTGGCAACCAGACGGAAGATTGACAGTTATCTCTGCAATGCTGTCAATTTGTGCCTCCTTACCCAACACTATCACATCCTCGACATAAAACCATTGATTCTTGATCTGACAGAATTTATGCTCAGGCATTTCATCCATACATTCTGTCGCAACAAGGAAAAGGCTATCTTCAGGCTGGGAGTAGAAAGTATATTGCACAGATCTTCTCTTAGGGGCACGACCACCCTTCTCGCTTACCGGCAGATAAAGTTCCTTATTAGTCTTGCAGTATACCGGTTCCACCCAGTCAGCCAGGCGCTTTTCCTCAATGGCATATAATTTCATCAAGTGCTCCCACACACTTTTGTCATATTCCTTGAATGCTATGTCCGGCAATATGTCTTCAATCGGAATCTTATCAAGATAGCGTCTTATGCTGCGGGGACACTTCCGCATGATCTCCCAGAATCTATCCTTCAATGACTGAGTTTTCAATACCCCGTTTCTCACAAGATGAGTCAACAGATCAGCGATAGAATCCTTATTAAGGTCGTATTGTTTCTGATCCTGCGTCAATATGAGCTTCTCAAATTGAGACAGAAGTATCTTAAGAGCAGGAAAATAGTTGCCCTTACTCTTCAAAAGTTCCAATATCTGATTTCCAAGCGGCAAATCATTATCCCAGTCAAACCTATCCAAGAGATAAATGAAATCCATAGATGATATGGCCAGGTTCTTATAGTATCCCAGCATAGAAGGCTCCAGTAATCCGTCAAGTTCCGGCAACATATCCACGAACTTCTCCTTCTGGTCATCATTCATGGTATCCACAATAATTTTGAAAAGCGAACCTTCCAATAAATTACCAGTATGGACCATACCCCAGGTATAAACCCACAGCAACTGCCTTAACATCAGAACAGCAAGAATATGTGGCGATACGCAATTCCCGACTAGAGTCTGTCTTAAAGGAGAGTTCAATCCACCATAAACATTTATTCCCAATAAATCCTTATCATTCTTGTTTATCAGCCACTGTCTTAACCAATATGGTGAAAACAGCATATTCAGAAGTTCTTCATCTCCCGAATATGCAATGCAGTCAAACAAAGCAGTGATCTGTGCCGGACTGTTCTTTATATTTGCACCTGCTTTTCTATATATGTTAAGAAGTGATATCAGATACTGACGAAGAATATATTTAGGCTGCAGCCTATATGTAATCCTACAGTTATCTGATAGCTCTTCTGAGTTATGCAGATCACCTCTTGAAGGGCTGATAAACGGAAGGTCCTGAATCGCCTTAGACAGATTCTGCAATGCAGGATTAGGCATAGGTAATTCATCTTTATTGAATGAAAATTCTCCATTTTCAAAAGTGATTCTAGGAGGAAGCTCAACTGAAGACATCTCCTTTTCAAGAACCGCCATAGTTACCAATGTCCTGAAAACCACAGAAGTTCTACTGAGTTCCTCGCGACTTAAAGCGACGATTTCCATAATATCGAAAAAACGCTTTAAATCATTCCTGACAAGCTCATTGTCAAGAATACGGGACACCCAATCAGATTTAGGATCAGCTTCATACATTGACACAACCTCGGCACATAATGACGAGATTTGATCAATATCCGTAAAAAGCTGCTGCATGAAATATCTTTCCTTCAACAACTGTACGTCATCCTGAGCAAGGCTCTCATAAAGCTTCCAGAAAAGCATAGGTTTACTGATATTTCCACCCATGCTCTTCGAATCCTTTTCATAAAGATATATAAGCTGAGTCAGCGTCAGAGGATTGCGTGCAATATCCTGAGAAATGTGATGCATCTCTTTTGAAAGCCTTTCCGTATGGTCAACATTGCTTATATGCAAAGACATCAGACGCATGAGGTCCTTAGCCTGGACTTCATCAAAAGGTCGAACATCGTATCTTTGGAATCCCAGGTCCTTTAGCTTATTGGGCACCGTCTCCTGTTGAGTCGCTATAATATATTGACACTCCGGATATTTCCTGATAAATCCTGCCAAATATTTCTGGTTTCCAGGAGCAGCCTCAGCAGAATCTATGAAGAACACGGCCGACCCTGACTCCAAAAGACTGCGGACACGCTCTAATGTCGCCTGGAATACATATTTTGTTATAATCAACCTATCCTCACCAATGACCATCTTTTGCAGACGAGGCAGATAATCTGCAGTATCGAAATCCTTAAGTTCGATATAAAAAGGAGTTAGCATCGGCTGATTCCTTCTGATCATGCGAAGAAACATCACCGTCTTACCTGAACCGGCATTACCGACGACTATCTTTCTTTTACTGCCAGCATCGTCTACCAGCATTTCAACACAATCTCCTACAATAGTACCTCCTCTCTCATTCTGTCTACTCAGAAGTACTTCCGGAAGATCCGACAGCAGTCCTTTCCTTTCAGTCAGACCGGTTCCATGAAACAGAGACATCATCCGAGCTTCAGCCTCCTTATGTACACGCTTAATATACAGCTGTTTAAGCAGACGTTTACTCTCCTCATGAGGTTGCTCGCCTAATGATTCCATGTTAATAATGTCATTCTCGCTCACGATAATATCCCACAACTCGTCATAGAATCTGTCAAAGATTATCATGAAGTACAGAATCATCCTCAGATGCATTTGACGATAGTGTTCATATTCACCTTCATCATCACTCGGTGGATTGAAAGGAGAAAGAGCCCAATGCTCCCCCCTGTTCCTGAAATTATTGATCGTAATGAAGAAGTTCTTGCTCTTATCATCCTGCGGGCAAAGATAGTTCAGTTCAGGATCCGATGCATTGTCTCTGAATTTTTTACTATAAAACAGACTAGCAAACTTAAGACTAGGAGTGTCACACGGACTCTTCCTTTCAAGGATGAGAGAAAGAGGCATCGTCACACTGTCAAACAAGTCCATTTGACTCTTGACAAAAGTACAGTATTCCTTTTTACATTTATGAAGCTCTTCCTCTGTCAGATTTTTCAAATATGTCGGTATCTCCCTGACAAAGAGTTTCCATATTTCCACTCTTTTCAAGGTTCCCTTCTTATCTGTCCTCAATCGTTTAGAGATATTGTTTATATAATTGCTGAAAATCCTTATCATCTTTACCAGCTCAACACCTGTATGTGAACTGTTTTCATATAGATAAGAATAGTCATCATTAAAGAAGCCTTCAGTTCCATTCGCATTTTTCTGAAATATAGGCGTAGTTCCCCCTGAATCATGGTCGAAATGCGCAACTGGTACGCTCTTGATAAATTCTTGAAGAACAACCAAAAGAAGGCGTACTTTCTCTGCCTCATCCTGCCTCAACAATTCAGGAGACAATATCTGATTATTTTTATCCCTCATAACTTTCAGTAATGTTATTCCTTACAAAGTTATCATTTTATCTTTTTATCTCAAAGAACCAAAGTCCGTCCACAAAAAGGGGCGGATTTGTGGACGGGAGGTAGAAAAGGCGAATGCACAGGGCTGTTCAAAAAAAGAGACACACGGGTGTCAGACGAAAATCAGAAGAGCTGTGACACGAATCGGGCTAAAAGTGACACAGCTCTCTTTTTTTAAAAAAGCCTAGCGATGAGCCGGGCATAATTCAGATTTCCTCACTCTCTGACCTCACTTTCATTATCTATTGCAACCCATAAAAGATAACGGAAGCAAGTATCAGCAGCCTCAGCAATCTTCAACCTATCATAAAAGCAAAAACTCCCGTAACCTTATGAGTTACAGGAGTTTGAATATTTAAAGTAATGTAGATTACTTGCTGAGCGCAGTCGACACGTCCACAGCCACAGCAACAGTACAACCAACCATAGGGTTGTTACCGATGCCGAGGAATCCCATCATCTCAACGTGTGCGAAGGAGGAAAAGCCCGTAGGACTTAACAGAGCTAATTTATGGAAAGCTTACCAGTTTCTATTATCATCTATTAGCTGCATTATGTTGTTCCGCTCCTTGCATATACCTGCTTCGTCTAGAATTTGAATGAAGGCATTAATG
>JAEIGA010009655.1_pt1 | contig 14613 bp, 25 predicted proteins | sample 9270691 | NCBI WGS metagenome assembly JAEIGA01 (sample SAMN17057246, study PRJNA624740) | gut metagenome | biome: biome; isolation source: fecal sample | host: Bos grunniens | place: China: Xizang | collected 2019 | reverse complement strand
CTATAATAGGAAGAACCCGTTCCGCCCCGCTCCGAAGCACAAATAAAAAGACCCCTATGTAGAGGTCTTATCATTGAGATTAGTTGAACTTCGATACACTGATGTAGCAAAGGGAAGGGTCGATGGTTACTGCATTGGTATCGGCGTTAAACACAGTAACATCGAATGTGCTATTGTCCGAATCAATGCTTATGTCACCCAAAACCAAACTGTAAACCCTAACAGAAGCAGACGTTTTGAAGTTCACAGTTCGGATACCAACCAGATTGCTTCCAGTTAAACTACCAGACATGAAGAAGTGAAGAGTTGTCGAACTATGTGCGTTGATGGTGATATTTCCTGTTTCCACTGGTGTCATAGCCACTGTGGAAATAGACCCTACACCATCTGCCCCTGCAGGTCCTTGAGGTCCAGTAGGTCCTTGCGGTCCAGTAGCACCCTGCGGACCAGTCTCACCCTGCGGACCAGTTGCCCCCGTATTTCCTCTCGGAATGGTGAAGTCGAAGGATAAGCCAGTATCAAGGTCACCAGAGATGGAAACGGAAGCGTCCGTTCCTGCAGAGCCAGTATTGGTTGTAACCCCGACAACTTTTGTACCATAAGCAATAACCTTCTCCTCCAGTTCTTTCATTGACTTGAGAAGCCAGTCGAGGTTCAGTTGGTGGATGTTGCTCCACGGATACCAATTGAATAAAGGCATGTTTTTTTCTCCTTGTTAAAGACTATCTGCGTACAACGTTACGGTCATTGTGCCATCACTAATGATGTCCCCGTTTTCTCCGATACAATCACTGTCAGTTACTTCAAAATAGAACTCATACCCGGATGTGTCCACCGAAGCCCCGCCATTCTGCAAACCAACTATAGGTTCTACGTTTATCACAATCATAGTCGCCGTATTGTAAATGTTTTTAGGATAGTATACCACGACAGTTGTTGCCCCACTCATGAAAGTAATACCGTCTCCGAAGTACATAACTCCATCAATATCTACAAATCCGCAAACACCACTAACAGTAAAAGTATCGAATGTGAAAGTTTCGGTAACAGATTCATCCATTTCCAGAGTCATTGTTACTTTTGCGAACGTGTCTGAATCACCAAACTCATGCCATTCCCCTTCCCCATCGTAGTAACCACCAGTTACTTCTTCTTCGCTTGACTGCAGAAGGATAGTGTTCGGTTTGGCATTTACAATAATGTTGTTGTCTTTGTTTTCCATCTTTACTCTCCCTCATCGTATATTTCGAACGGGTAGAAAGTAAATGTTCCAACAACCCTCATAGTTTCTATAGTATCCGAACATGCTATATCACATACATAAGGTTCATCGGTCAACGGAACGAAATGCTCAAGCATTTCCGCATCTAATGTTATTTCCGCATTGATACCTTCCGCAAAGCGAATCCGTGCGGAAATCGGTCCTCTTACAATAGTAGCCATGTGTTCTCCTTTCTCTAGTACACTAGCAAGCAGAACTCCTTTTTGAAGTCCTGCAGAATCATATCCTCAAGATCGTAAAGCATCCGCATTTCTACTTCGCTTCTTACAATCTTGATTTTGGAATCTGGAGCGGAATAGAAGGTGGACAGACCTTCGATATCGGTTGTGACCGTACCAGTCTTCGTCCCATCTCCTTCGTCCGTAATCGTTCCAGTATTCGCAAATGTGTCCGTTCCACCTCGTACATCCTGCTCCCTGTTCTGGAAAGTATTGGAGTCAAAGGACATGATACTGTTTGTATCGGTCATGTCCCGTGTCTCTTCCGTCTGGTTGTCCAGAGTACGGGTGTTGTCATCCGTGGTCGACAAGTCATAAGTCTTTGTCTCGGTCCGGTCAACGTTTTTGAACGGGTCATAGTTCTGGGCAAAGAGGACATCTGCCATCTTCTGCCACGCATCCAGTCGGAGTCTTGACCAGATTCCGATAGCGGACTTGTAGGTGTCAAGGTCTGGCAGGACCACTTCAAACTCCGCAGTTTCCAGAAGGATTCTGTCAATCATGTCCGTCCTGTCGATAACGCTCGGAATCACGAAGCCGTCAAAGAGTGTGTTGTCATAGTTATACATCGACAATGTACTTAAGAGTTCTCCTCGTCCCATGTCGGCACACTCCTTTCTTCCCTTTCATTGTACCTCTTTTCCACAGAGATATCCAGTCCGAACATCTTGTTCGCCTTGTCCAGACACTTGTTGACTTCCTCAACCCATTGGTCGACATACACGGACCTTTCATTGTCTGCCATAGACAGTTCTTGGGTGAGGAATCTCTCCCTCTTCCCATCGGAGTATGGGATACCAATATCCCTGTCGAACTGTTTCTCGAACTCTTTCATGAGGTCAAAGATTCCCGTAGCGATGAAGTTCTGGGACAGATTCTGGGAGAAGGTTACCCAAGCAGGGTTTCCCTCATCATCCAGAAGATTCTTGTCCTGCACCACGGCAGGTTCTCCGTTCATGATTTTGTCGAAGAGTTTCTTGAACGCTTCGGCAGAAGCCTTGTTCCGAGCCGTGAAGACATAAGCCAGTTTGGAGTTCCAGAGGTTCATGTCAATGGACTCGGAAGCCAGAGCCAGTTTCCCTGCATGGTAGTTCACCATGTCCATGACTCCCTTGTAGTCTGGTTGGAGTCGAATAAGTTCACAGTCCTCATGGATGGTCGGATTGAGCATTCCTTTCAATCTCGGGTTTGCGATGATACAGTATGTCGGTTGGTACATGACCCCAACACCACCCAGAGTGCAGTTGAGAGGAAGCACTCCGTAGCGATCTGTGTTGACAATGCAGAAGTACCCGTTGACAAACAGGACATACTTCATGAAGTTCTCGTCCCAGTAGTCTGGAACGTTGTTCCACTTGAGGACTCCTATTGCCCGTTTCAGTAATCGGTCACGGAAGTATCTCGTGAGAAACGCATCTGCTACATGAGTAGCGGAGGGATTTCTGGAAGAGTCCACCAAGTTTTCAATATAGAATGGATAGCCGTATTCCATGATTCTCCTTTCTATTCATAGTAGAAGCCGTTTTCGAGCATTGTGTTGACAACACTCATCTCATCATCCGATGCAGGGATACTCACCGATGCAGACATGACTTCCATGTAACCGCTCAAAGTACTAAGGGTTTTCATTTCACATAGAGGTCTTCCTTTGTTGACTACATCAACCTCGCATTGTTCACGGAACACCGCAAACATTCTGGTTTTGAAGTCCATCATCTCCATGAGTGTCCCTCTTGTATAGTTCGTGCTCTGTATTCCAGATGTCGCACCCTCCATCCCTTTCATTAGAGAGTCGGTTGCTTTGCTCCCAACGGCAATCCCTTTTGCCAGAGCACTTGCCCCTTCCGCAAGCGGATTGACCAGAGACATCGCAACTGTCCCAATAGCACCAAGTACACCACTAGCGAATGACCCGAAAGCCTTGTCATTTGAGGAGAGAGGTATGTCTATTCCAATCTGGGAATCTTTTTTGAATACCATGCAACGAGCGGTCTGGTCCGAGTCACATCCCCAACCATCCCAAGTGCCAACCCCATTATATGGGTCTAGCATAAGACGGATTCGGAATTTCGGGTAATGAAAGAGAAGTGACTCATCCAGTTCAAACAACCCAAGTCCCGGAAGTTCCATATATAATGTTGTGAACGGTTTTAGGTTCGTATACAGACCTCGTGTAGAAGCCTGTGTATGGGAAGGTACGCTCATCATTAGAGAGAATACTGCAGACCCCGGCATCGGGGTATTTACCTTCGCACAAGATACGGAGCAGTCCCAAAGTCCTGCCTTGAAGCCCGAAAGACCATGATTAGAGGTAAACGAGAACGGATACCACCTGCAGGATGTGATGTACTGGGTCGGGTTCATGATAGAGTTCTTTGCCCCTTGTGGAATGTCCGTCCATGTCAAGCCGTCCGCAGTAGTGAACAACGAGGACAATACAGACCCGAAGTCATTGGCATCTATTTCGTACAATGTCTGACCCGTACTGTTGTTTCCGAGGACACCAAGAACAATAACCCCCGAGTTGAAACTCAATCCGAGTGCTTGGTTATCGGAAGAGCCTGCCACTGTGTATTCCCCATTCAACGGGTACAAACCGTCCACTATCTTCTGGTTTCTCGCAGAAGCAGAGCGTGTCACATAGAACGATGAAGAGCCAATCTGTGTCTTCCATGTAGCCAGATAGTCACATTCCAGTTCATAGTCCCATGCTCCATTGATATAGGTTTTATTGCGGATGAAGTAATATCTGCTCCAAGTAGGTATGTAGCAGTAGTTACCTGCGTAGTATGTGGCACATTCCAATACTGGACTCCGTTCCGTACACGGCGCTTTCAGTTGCATGGATACTGGAGTGATCCCTGCGACATTCGGTTGAGCAGTTGAGTTTTCCTTCTTTGAGAAGGTCACAAATATTACATTCATATCTGCTCCTTTCTTACGTTGTAGGGGAGCGGTAAGAACGAGTAAGAAGCCACCCCCCTACAAGGAGGTCTATGGGAAACGCTAGTCCAGAACGAGGACAACTGCGTTTTCCGTAAGGTCATTGAGCATCCGATAGTAGAGATGATACCAGAAGGTGGTGTACTGCCCTCTTGCGTTCCTCGGAGCAGGAATGATGGTCTCCTTCGGGAACTGGATGGCAACGGCATCTCTATCGAAGATGACTCCGATAACATCCGTCATCGTCTGTGCAGGAGCGGTCTTGACAGAGCCGTCTGCAGAGTCAACGTAGGAAGGAGTTACCTGCACTTCTGCAGGGTTATCAATAGCCTGCCAGTAGGACAGACCCTTCTTATCGGACAGAGTAAGGTATGTGTCATGATATTCGTTCGGCATGACAATGGAATTGATTTTGTTCATGAAGTCGGAGAGCATGTACACCTTGAGGTCCTCCAGAGGGGAGTGTCTGTTGATGTCATATCCCGTGATGTTGATGTGGAACTTCTGGGAACGCTCTGCCATGAAGTCGGTAATCGTTTCGATTCTGGCATTGAGCCATTCGATGAACGCTTTGAAGTTGGAAGCCTGCATGACATCCTGTGCGGTAAGGGAGAGACCCGTTTCCGCATTGTATTCGGTAAGAATATGGATGACATTTCCAGAGTCGGCATAGTTCTTCGCACCAATGAAGTTGCAGAGAGCCGTTCTTCCGATGTTTTCCTTCCACTGGGTGTGCTTGTTTTCGATGTGAAGCATGAAAGCGGACATGAATCTCATGAACTCCGCTTCATCATGGAATGCAACATCTAACTGGGTATCGAAGATAGTCCAGTAGTCTTCCATGACATCCGCACCAACGAACTGGGTCTCCAGAACAACTGGTTTGCGGACTTTCTGGTGGTCATAAGAAGAGCCGTCCACGAGAGCATAGGATTCTTCTTCCACGGCATCGCTATCACCAAAGTTGATTTTTCTGGTGATGTTGCCCCAACGAGTTCCGTCTACTTCCAGTCCATCGAACTTGGAGGAGTAGCCACGAACCGCAAAGAGCGTGTTGGAGATGACCTGCGAAATTGCACCGAGCAACGGGTCAGTACCCATGGCAAGTAACTTGCCCGCTACAGAGGTGAACTCCGCAGTAGAAGTCGGAGCGATCTGGGTCTTGCCTGTAGCCTGCTCATGGATGGCATTGATGAGGGTATATGCCTGTGCATTGAGGTCCATCATGTTTACATTCGGCATTTCTTTCTATTCCTTTCTTGAACCATTCGGTCTAATAATCTGTGCGACAACATCCTGTACTGTCGCTTTGTTCAATTCGGAGGAATCACGATTCACGTTCGACAACTGGATGGTCTGTTTAAAAGCCTCCATCTGTTCATTCATAGACTGTTTGAACGCCTCCAGAAGTTCGTTTACCCCATCCTGCGTGATGGCAGGTTCTGGAGTCGGCTCTGGTTTCGGTTCTTCTTTCGGAACAGGGGTATCCCCTTTCGACAGATTCATGATTTCCTCGGCAGTGAATCCTGCCTGTTTCAACTGTACTAATTCTTCGATAGTGTACATATAACCTCCTTACAATTTGCGTAGTGCGTTTGCTTGGTAGAAGCCTGTAGTGGCATCCCTGCCATTCGGTCCTTTTCCGATAAGTCCCACTTGGTACGGGTACTTCCTTTTGGCATACACTCGGAGAATCTGTCTCTTCCATCCGATTCCGTATGCCCTAATCCCAGTACCTAGGGAATTGGCGTTTCCGAACTTGATGATTTTTACCCAGTCTCCCCTTCGGTAGATAAGCGTGTTTCCACTAATAGGAGTCGGACTCGGAGTGTCACCAGAGGACAAAGGATTGTAGATGTAGCCTTGGAACTTCTCTCCCGTGTAGTTGCCTGTACTTCCGACAGTTAAGAACTGGTTGTTTGCCATGTAGAAGTATCTTCCCTGCGGATGAAACTGGTTCGGGTAATCCGAGTTGGACAGATTGACTGACCCGTCCGCATTGATTTCTTCCACGATAGCAACATGACCGCCACCATGGTATGTGGTCTCATCGAAGCAGGCAATCGCCCCGAGTTTCGGTGTAGAACCCACCTGCCACAGTCCGCTATTGACTGCGGTTTGATACCACTGGCAAGCCATCGGGTAGGTAGACTCACCTGTGAACCAGTAAGGATTACTGTAGTGAGCAATGTTGGACCATGAACCCCCGTAGTCATTGATGGAAAACTCCATTGTTCGGGAGTAAGCATAGAACGTGCAGTTCGGTAGTGGAATGTTCGGGTAGGTAGTTCCGTAAATGTACTTGTAGTAAGTATTGGAACTTGACATACCCGATGAGGACAGTCTTGGTGTATAGGTCATTCCTTTGTCTCGATGTAGGCGGTTAACTTCGTAACGGCTACCTCCAATTTAGAGATGGCATCCGTCATCATCTTTGATTCCTCTTTGTGTTGAGTCATCAACTGATAGTTCAACCAGAGCATCGCTCCGCACATGAAGACTGGGAAGTACCCCTGCCCTAATACGTTAGCAAACTCTTCCATCATTTTCCCCTTTCTAGAAAGGAAGAAAGGGAAGTTCACACTCTGGCGAGAGTTGGATTCCGATTCCGTCGGTTGCCTGCAATCCCCTTCCCTTTCACCTATATTGTAGCATAACTTTTATTATACATCAAAATATTTCTCGAATACAAGTTGCTCAATGTAAGTCTCGAAGTAGAGTTCCTGCCGTAGATGAGCGAACCACAGGAAGGAGTACTTGGTCTTGAATCGGGTGAGGTCCATCTGTCCAGACGAGTACTCATGTTGGAATGTCCCCTGCTTGTGAGAGGAGATGTAGTACTTGCGGTCCTGCTTGTGCGAATAAATGTACAACTCCCCAACGTGGACCAGAGAAGAGAAGTTTGCCAGATTCAATGACTTGACATTTTCGGAAATATCATCATTGAACTCGTTACGCAAGGCAACATTCTGGAAGTCGGTGGACTCCCTCGTCAATCGGTACAAAGCGGTGTCCTCCTTTTTCCTTGTGATCGGTGAAGCGAACGGCATGACCAGAGTGAACCCTCTCTGCTTATCGGTGTACATCGGGGTGTGCTTCTCCACCATACGCAACGATCTAACCACCAGACCCAGTTCCAGAAAGAGCGGATTGTCAACTGTGTTTGAGTTGGATGCACAGATGACCTTGAGCGGAGGTTTCCCCTGCAGTTCTCGGTTTCTGCTTATCGTCTCAATGACATGGAAGAACGCTTCCGCTTCATTCTTTATCGGTCTTTCGTGTTGCTCTGGGATGAACTCGTCAAAGAACAGAGTGTCATAAGCAGAGAAGGAAACAGACCTCTTTCCAGAGAAGGTGGACAGAGCCATGACCAACCCCATTGGGGTCTGCTCCTCTCCGAGATAGAACCCTCGGAGTTTCTTGTTGACCTTCTTGATATGGACATCGCTTCCTGTGTCCCTGTTTATCTCATTGAATGGGTTGCCCTCGGCACTTGAAACAACATCGGCTTGAGCATCGGTCCTACGCATATAGATAAACCTCTGTCCCGTCTCCTTGTACAACTCCAATAAGTCCAGAAGTCCTCCGTAGGTCTTCCCGATACCTCTTGCCCCTACGACAAACACGAAAGGAGACTCGAGTTCCCGAATCTCCCTCATGTTCAGCCACCCATCATCGGTGTACAACTTCATTCTTCATCCTCTTTTAGCGGGCAAAATCTGCTTCTCTTTGTACTTGTGATTGCTTTGTGAGTAAGCACACAAGCAAACGAATTTTTTCTGTGTTTGTTTGATGTAAGAAGTGTTTCATATTCCCACATCGCTAAAGGACATTCGAAACAAGTCGGTGGCATATCAATCGTCACTACCGCTTTCATCTCTTACGCTTCGGAGACTTGACTGGTTCGTCCTCTTCTGCTTCCTTGGACTCCACGAAGTCCACCTTGGACAGGATGACCTGCACGGATGTCCTCGGCTTTTCCTCACCCTTCTCCGTGTACTTCTGGATGTTCAGTCTTCCCTGTACCACCAGACGGTCTCCCTTGCAGACATACAGGCAGAGGGTTTCCGCAAGTTTGCCCCATGCAATGCAGGGAACGAACTGGGTAATCTGTTCTCCGTTCTTGTCTCGTCCTTCGTTGATGGCAATGTTGAAACGGACATAGCAGTTGGAATCTTTTCCTTTTCCCGTTTCCATCAGTTCTAAATCTTGGCAGTTTCTTCCATAAAGTGTAACAGAATTCATATTTACCTCCTTTTATAATTTCTTTTCATACAAACCTGTTAGATTGATTTCACTATACTTCAACTTCTGGCAGTCTGTCAATAGGGACAGATATTCTGCCGTCAGTCCAAGTGTGTACTCACTCTCCTTGATGAAGAGGTTTGGGGTGATGTCTAAATCCCCTTCGGGAGTGTGATAGATTCCATAGGGCAGGTCATTGTACTTGCTTTCCGTACCTCCTGCTTCACGGAATATGAACCCCTCTTCCATTGCTTCCAGACCTCCGTTCTTCGCTAGTTCTTTCGCTCCTTTCTTCTTGTTGACCCCTGCAATCGTAATGTGCAGTCCGTCCGTGTCTTCATAGGCATACTTCTTTGCTCCCATCGTCTTGAAGCGTTTGTACACCCCGTCAAGTTCCAGTACTCCGAGAGGATGAGACACCCCGTTCCTATCGAGAGCAGTTCCACGATTGCGGATGGACTCCTCTTCATGGATTCGGTTGTACTCACTAAAGTCTACGTTTCCGAAATACTTCACGCTATCGGTATCGCAGTAGACGAACTCCCCTCCCTGCTCCTTGACTGTCTTCATCATCATTCTCAACTCGTATCTTGCCCAAGCGGACACCCAACATCCCCATGCGTAAGACAGGAACGCTTTCTTCATCTGCTTGTTGTACTTCTCCAGAGGGTCTTCTTCCACCTCGTAGAACCCCAGTTCATCATCGAAGCAGATGGAGTCCCGTAGAGGGTCTTGGACCATCATCCCGTAACAGGAATTGACATACTCCTTGTTCTTGGCATAGTAGTACTTGGAGTCCTCGTCTTCCATCCCCTTGAGTTCCGTCTTCTTCGCATAATACTTGCGGACGGACTCCCGTATCGGTTCTGGAAGATATCGGTACTTGGAGGAATAACACACCCTCACAATGATTTCATCAAAGGTGTAGCAGTCCAGAAGAATCCTCCAGTCTACATCCGTGACTGTGGTCTCCAACCAGTCCGCTTCCAGAATCCTCCCGTTGTCGAATACCCCGTTCTTGGTGTATCGGCACTTGTCACTTGACAGGTATGGGCAACCTTCCATATCATCTTTGAGACGGACTTCGGTCAGTACGATTCTCATGATGAACGGAATGTTTCGGTTCGTGAGGTTGACCAGTCTGTCAAGGTCCATCCATCGCTCCAGACACCAGTCTCCCATGGGGAACTGCTTGTTTATCATGACATCTGGATAGGAGGACACTCGGTCATAGGAGTATACATCCTCTATGATTTGATTTGAATACCATCTCGAAGCGTGTGTGTCCCCTCCTCGAAATGCTTCTCTAAGGAGTTTGTACACCTCGTAGTCTGGCATTAGGTCATGCAACTGGTGGTGATTCCACCCCTGCATTGCCCTCTTGATATCCCTTCGGACATACCCTGTCGAAGTGAGCGGTATGGTGTAGAGCGTGTCTCCATCCATAGCCATCTTCTTCTCCAGAGCCTGCACCAGACCCTTGACATCGTTGACACAGTACTCCATCTCTTCCTCGGACAACGTGGTCCAAGGATAGCGAATCTTGGAGTAGTCCAGAGTGGTCTTGAGGTTTGGCACGTTCATCTGCTTGAGGAACTTGTCCAGAGACATATTGGTCAAGTGATAGGCACAACGGAACTCGAAATGCTCAAACATCTCGCACTTGAGAACATCCCTGTTGTCCATCGCAAACACCTCGGTACTGTCAAAGGAATAGACTCCTTTCAAGAAAGAGAACTCATAAGACAGGTTAAACACGTACAACACCATGTACAAATTTTCTGCCATGTATGATGCCATGTCTTCCAAGAGGTCCAGAAACTCGGACCAGTACCTGCCTGTAATCGTGGTGTCCCCTATCTGCAACTGCCAGATGTACATGACTGCCTGTTCAATATCGGGAAGGTTGGTTGCTTCGATATCGAAGGCACAGACCACATCCAGATACTCCTTCTTGTTCTTCTGTCTGCCACGCTTCCGCTTGGCAACTTGATACTTTTCAATGAGCGATTTTGCGTTACCAGAATATCCTGTCAAGATAATCGGCAACCTTGAAACGTCTCTTCGTGTCTATGTTCTCCTTATCTGGGAACATATCCTCGAACTTCATCTTCTTCAACTCATGTTGGAAATGGGCAACTTCATCCATGTTCTTCATCAAGTCCATGAAGTCAATATGCAACTTCTCATGCAACCCGAACATCTCAACAATGAAATCGGAAGGAATCTTCATCTGCTTTTCCACGTTGTTGTGGTAATAGTCCATGAACTGCAGGAACTTGTTCAAGTTCTGCTCCGTGATTTTCACAGGTACTCTTTCGGACTCGTTCAACGCTCTAATCGTGTCTCTACGAGCCTTCTTGATCCCTGCCACAGTACTGGACTTGGCATTGAGGAACTGGTTTACCTTTGCGAGTCTCTTTGAGATGTCTGCTCGGTCCATGTATCTGGCATCCTTGAAACCTCTCTTGTGATTCTGGTAGAACTGCGAATCCGAGAAACCTGCTTCTTTCAGTTCACCCAGTCTTCTGTTTGCTTCTGCGGTCCTTCTTGTGAGGTCCTTCTTCAACAGGTCCGTTTTCCTCTTGGACTTCATGATGCTCTGGGCATTTGGGTCATAGTGTTTCTTCGCCATCTTCATCCTCCGAAAAGAACAGAGCAAAAGCCATCCTCTGGGAAAGTTCCCTTATGATTTGCTTATCGTGTTCACTTACATTGTCGAAATTAAAGTTTCTTCCGAAATCCCTGTCGGGCATAATCCCCACAAGCAACGCAAACATATCCGAGAACTCCTTCCAAATGAAATCAAATGCGTTGTTCATGTTTCTTCTTGTCCTCCGCAAACAACTCGTTCCACTCTTCCTCACTTGGGAGAGAGGTCAAGTAACTGATTACGGACTCCTCAATGAGTTCGCTTCTGGAAGTCCCATACTGCACCTTATATCGGTCCAACTCTTCGAGAGTCCTACCAGACAGGTACACAGTCACGGCACTTCCGTGCTTGTACTTCTTCATCTTTTCTCCTTTCTAGTGCTTGGCACTCTTGAAGGGAGGATATCCCCTCAAGACTACAAGGCACTAGACCTTGTAGCAACCCGTAGGCATATACTTCTGGGTGTCTTCGTTGTAGTAACCAAGGGAGTTCATCCATGTCTCGAACGCTTCGAGCAGGACTGTCTCCTTGTCGATATCGTTGTTTGCGAGCCACTTGTCCAGAGTCTTCTTCGTAGACAGGATACCCGTCTCCCAAGCATGGAACAGAGCCACATCCATACGTGAGAAGTACTCGGAATGTTTGAGGTACTTACTGAACATGGAGGAACTCCTCCTTTGCGATTTCCCACATGAGTTCCAGATAGGACCTCCGATACCCCTTTGCGGTTGGATACTCTTCCATGATAGCACGTAAATCATCTACTGTAAACCTCATATTTACCTCCCTTCTTTCTGTGCTTTTTCTAGTAGAAACATGTAGTACTTCCTCAAGTTCCAGAGGGTCTTACGGGACCCATGGTCAAGATGGTACTTTAAGTTTGACGGGTGCATACGGGTATGGCAAACACGATTGAACTCCTGCCAGTCCACCCAGTACTCGTCCTTGAGGTACTGGATCGCTTCCGCTTTCTTACGAGCGAGACACACGTAGTTTACGGCTATCGCTCTCTCGTCTACTCCTTTACGCTTCATCGAATCCTTTCCCCTCCATCATTTCTTCCACTTCGGCACGGAACTCCATAAGACCATCTGCCCTGCCACTGTTTACCATGTAGCACTGATAGAAGAAGTCTCCATCCCGTCCCATACGTTGCTCATGAAGGCAGCCCTGCATATATTCCTCGGCTACCTCTCTGTAGTACTGGATACTCTCATCGAGCAACTCCATCACATCATCAAGTTTCATTCTTTCTCTTTCTACCGTCACCTTTTACACGAGGACTTCGGACCTCCGTTGGTAGGTTTATAGAGCAGGGTTAGTCCCTGCATGGAATGACTTCAATACGAACGATGCTTCCGTCCCTGCACATGAGCGATGCTTCTCCATAACAGAACAACGTTCTTGTGACCTCCGTCCAAAGTTCCTTATACTCGTCTGTTGTCATGCCTAACAACTTTCGGACCTCTTGATAGTCCTCTGTCTCAAGGACCAACTCGTGCTTATGGAATACCTTCCACCCGTCACAGATTTTAATCTTCTTCACTCTCATTATTTCCTCCCACGCTCCACTCTTTTCCATAAGGGCTTGCGACCTTCAAAGGCAGTGTTATGGGAAGGGGTTATACCCCTTATAATTGGTCAAAACTTCTAAAACCAGTATACCAGTAGAGAACGTCTTCCATTGTCTCCGTACAATAGCCGTTGATACTGGTAATTAAATCAAGCGCCTGCTCATTTACTCCCATTGCTTCGAGTAAATTCCACATTTCTTCAATAGTCATATCTAGAACCCTCCTACCATCTCTATTTTTTCATGCGGGCTTTGGACCGCCATCGGCTAGATTATAGGGACACCTTAGTAGGTGTCATATCCTAATAGTTCCCCTTGCCATGTTTCGAGCCTGTCGATAAATTCCACTTCCTCGAAATATTCATGAACAATCTTTAAAGCGTTTTCAAAAGTGTCAGTCTCTACCAAAATACTTCCCTCCTCTGTTTCGAAGAGGTAATCAAACAATTCCATTTTACTCCCCCTCATTGGACAAAAAAGTTTTGATCATGTCCTTCACATCAAGTAACGCCTGCCGATAGGAAATGTTTTCCCATGCCTCAATCGAACCACTACCCCGTAACCCGTCATCATACTCCTCACTTTTCTCATAAAACATGAACGAAATGCGATCACAGATTTCAAGCAATGCTACTACAGTTTCAGTTTTCATTTCTAAGTCCTCTTTCTCTACCATCCCTATTTCTCATGCGGGCTTTGGACCGCCATCGGCTAGATTATAGAGGTGGTACTCAATACCACCATGGACGGGGGTTAATACTCATAGAAGGTAACTTGATGAAAATCATGTCCCGCAAAGTATTTTCATCCGTATCAAATACCCCACTATGTTTCCAACTGTATCTATTACAGATGAAATGTAACTGACTTTGAATCTTTGAGGTGGTTCTTGAATACTTTTCAGTATTTATCCATATTTCCCCGATTTCATCACGTACCGCTATAGGGGTTGTGTAGTTGACAAGAACCCATCTATGATTTATGAAATCATAAATGGTGTACAGGTTGCCGTTGTTGGATTTTGCCTCTTCTGTATCTAATAAGGCAATCATTACGTTTTCGTTGTTCGTTCTTCTCATGTTTTCCTCTTTTCCTACCATCGCCCTTTTTCATGCGGACTTTGGACCGCTAACAGTGGGTTTATAGTGGACATTAGCCGTCCCGCTCCAATGCGTTATCTTTTCGCATGGTAAAATCTTTTATTATAGAGTGGGTGTCTCTACACTCTTACTTTTTGACTTAGAAGAACTTATATATTTAACTTTCAAAGATCAAGAGGGCATGATGCCCGCCTTTATTATAAAGGATTGTCAAGTAGTTTTTACATAGGTTTCTGACATTTCACATAATTTCACATAATTGACATTCAATGCCCAGTATAAAATGGTCATGTGACCATGAAAAGCGATAATTAAAATAAGGCCTGTAAACGCACGAAAGCGTTCGGATGAATATTTATACTTGGAGAAAAAAACTATTCAATAGCGCCCATAAAATTTTCAAGATAAAATTAGTCATTACTAACGTGCAAAAAAGCCCTATTTTAAAGGCTTTTTCAAGTGCCTAGCACTCATACAGTACCAGTGCTTAATGTCGGCACACATAAAACCGTGGACCTGCTCACAGGCTCTAACAGTGTACAGGCGTTCATTTTTCAGTTGGGGAAGCGGGGCGGAACGGGTTCTTCCTATTATAGTAT
>JAEIGA010009654.1_pt1 | contig 14613 bp, 13 predicted proteins | sample 9270691 | NCBI WGS metagenome assembly JAEIGA01 (sample SAMN17057246, study PRJNA624740) | gut metagenome | biome: biome; isolation source: fecal sample | host: Bos grunniens | place: China: Xizang | collected 2019 | reverse complement strand
CGGAGTACCCGTTTTGAAGCGCATCATCGAAACGCCCTTGTCTTCAATGCTTTTTGTAAGCTTCGTTGCCGCAAACATTCCGTCGGGGCCGCCGCAGAATGAGTGGTCACCGACGATTATTCTGCCGTTCAGGTATGTGCCTGTGCAGATTATTGCCGCTTTTACGCTGAACACCGCGCCCAGATGCGTAACAACACCCGTAACTGCGCCGTCCTCTGTTAAAATATCAACGATCTCTGCCTGCTTCATCGAAAGATTTTCCTGCTTTTCGAGAACGTGCTTCATGACCTTCTGATATTCGCGTCTGTCTGCCTGAATACGGAGAGAATGGACCGCAGGGCCCTTGCCGAGGTTCAACATTCGGCTCTGAAGAAAAATTTTGTCGGCGCTCTTTGCCATTTCGCCGCCGAGCGCGTCTATTTCACGGACAAGATGACCCTTTGCCGTGCCGCCTATCGAGGGGTTGCAGGGCATGTTTGCAACAGCGTCCATGTTTATTGTGAAAAGTATCGTTTTCATGCCGAGACGTGCGCAGGAAAGTGCCGCTTCAACACCCGCATGTCCCGCACCGATAACAGCTATGTCGTAGCTGTTATTGCAATTTGTCTGATTATTGTTTTCCAAGCTCATTTTCAGCCTTCTGTCGTTATTTTAATAAATCCGTATTTTTCGGCGAACTTAACTCTTGCGATGCCTTCTTTGAAGGTGTCTGCTTCGTGAAGTCCGAAGGAGATAACGAGGTTGCCCTCTTTGTCAATGTATCCCCATGATCCGTCATAGCTTTTAACAGGTGCGTAACCGTCGGAAAAGTTTCCTGCTTCGAGGTATTTGGGGGTAACGGCAACTTCACCGCTTTCATCGATAAAGCCGAAAGCCAGACCCGTGTCTCCGAAGACCGAAACTCTCGCCATGCCGTCGTTAAAATCATATGCATTAAGATATTTGCCGCTTATTTCTTCGCCTGCGGTGTTGATGTAGCTGTACTGCGAGCCGTCGTAAACAACGCTGAAGCCGTCCTTGAAATCCTCGGCTTTTGCCCATGCGGGTTCGATAACATATTCGCTGCTCTTGTCGATAAAGCCCCAGAGACCGTCGGCGTTTTCAACAGCGCAGAGACCTTCTGAAAAGCTTGAGCTGTCGTCAAATTTTTCTTCGATAACGTAATTGCCGTCGGTTCCGATAAAGCCGCTTAAATAATCGGTGAAAACCTCCGCAAGTCCGTCGGAAAAGTCGGAAGCTCTGCCGTATGTTAATTCACCGAGCAAAGTGCCGTCGGCTTTGATATAGCCGAACCAGTTGTCAAGCTCAACTACCGCAAGACCTTCGGAGAAGGGACGGATGATGTCGAATGTCGGGTTGCAGAGCTTGTTGCCCTCGGTGTCGATAATGCAGTATTTATAATTTAACATGACCGAGGCTCTGCCTTCGGAAAACTTGTTTGCCGCTTCAAAATCGCCTTTGACAGCAACGTTGCCCTCGGTGTCGATATAATTCCAGGCATATCCTGTCTGAACAGCGCAAAGGCCTTCGGAAAATGCGCCGACACTGTCGTAAATGCAGGGGATAACAAGCTCGCCGTCAGTGTTTATAAAGCCCCACTTGCCGTCTTTTTTAACACCTGCAAGACCTTCGGAAAAATCGTTCGCATTGTCCCAGTTTATCTCGCCCAGAAGCTCAAAGCCGTCAGCTTCAAGCTCGTAAGAGCAGGAGCAGAGCATAATAACGGATAAAAGTAAAACCAAAAGAGAGATAACAGTTTTTTTCATTGGTGGTCTCCTATGTATTTATTTCATTATGTTAACAAGAGTACCAACGCCCTCAAGCTCGATCTCGATAACGTCGCCGCGGACCATCGGACCTACGCCTTTGGGAGTACCCGTTGAAATAATATCGCCCTTTTCGAGGGGGAACGCCTGAGAGATAAACTCAACGAGCTTCTGCGCGGAGTGCATCATCAAAGCGGTGGTGCTGTCCTGCATTATCTTGCCGTTGAGACGCGACTGAATGTGAAGATTGCCGTAGTCAAGCCCTGTTGCAACAAAGGGACCCATCGGGCAGAAGGTCTCGAGGTTCTTGCCGCGAAGCCACTGACCGTCCGCACGCTGAATATCTCTTGCGGTAACGTCGTTTAAGCAGGTGACACCGAAGATATATTCGTCGGCTTGCTCTGCTTTAACATCCTTGCAGTGCTTGGAGATAACGATAGCCATCTCGCCCTCAAAGTCGATACGCTCGGAGATCGGGTGGTTTTCGATGCCGTCGTTCATGCCGATGACGGTGTGCGGAAATTTGTTGAAAAGAGTGGGGTTTTCGGGAACGGGTCTGTCGCCGAATTCCTTGATATGATCGTAATAATTAAGGCCTACCGCTATGATCTTTGAGGGAACGGTCGGCGGAAGGATCTTTATGTCCGAAAGAAAGTATTCCCCGTCGGTCGGCTGCGCTCCGTCAAGAAAATCGCCGTCAAGTTCAATTATTCTCTGCTCGTTTTCGGGGTCGATAAGTCCGAATCTGATCTCGTTATCGGGAGTTAAAAATCTGAGGTATTTCATGGGAGAGATTCCTTTCTGAATCAATGTTTTAATGTTAAGCCGTGAGTATTTTGTTTAACGCATATCACGTATCACTTTTAATCCTTTTTCTTCACATTTTTTTTCCACACATTCTGTAATAAACATTTTCATGGGCGGAAAATAAAGGTTTTCGGAAAACGTTCCGTAAAAGCGCATAAAATCGGGATAATAACTGTTGAGAGCCGTTTGAAAAAGCGGCTTCTGCTTTTCGGTAAGGCGCAGTGACGGGTCAAAAACGATAAGCTCCGCGCCCGATGCGGCGGCTTTTTCAGTAAGACGCAGGACCGCACTCACCGAGTCGGTAATATACGGTATTACGGGGCTTATTATAACTCCGCAGCGAATGCCCGAAGCCGAGAGCCTGTTTATCATCTCAAAGCGAAAAGAGGGCAGGGGAGTGTCCGGCTCAAAAACGGGGCTTACGTTATCCTCGCAGAATATGGGGATAAAAACCGTTGCTCCCGAACGTCCGGCAATAGTTGAAATAAGCCCTGCATCCCGCAGGATCAGATCGCTTTTTGTTATGACGGTTATGGGATTTTTCAGGTCGTACATTATCTCGAGCGCACGCTCCGTCAGCCTGAAAACAGACTCCTGCGGCGGATAGCAAAGACCGTTGAGACCGAAGCAGATGTTTGTCCCCGAAGGCGCGTTTGAAATAATGGCTTTTTCAAGCTCGTATTTCAGCGGCGCGGTCACTTGAGAGCGTGAAAAAAGAATGTCCTTTTCGGTTACGTGACCCATGTACGGCGAACAGTATACTTCCGCTCCGAAAAAACCGTTTTCCGTTGATCTGCACAGCGCGGATGTGTTCATTTTTTCATTATAAAGTATATCATACTTTTCCTCCGATTTCAATAAAAATTAAAAAATTTAGAAATAATGTTCCAAAAAAAATTTATCAAACAGTCTTGACGATTAAATAAAAAAGTGGTATATTAAAAGAGATACATATCTTTATATTAAATATATAGTTAACATCCCTTAATCCGACATAAAATCCCGCATTTATTCTGCCCCGAAAATATAAGGTTATTCCGGTATTCATATTGCGGTATAAAAAGTCGGTATACGATCAACAGTTATGAAATCATTTTTCCGTTCACTCAGCCCTTCGGCGATATTTATCGCAGGCTTTTTTATAATAATCGTTTCAGGCGCGGTCCTTCTTTCTTTGCCCGTTTCGTCCGCGTCGGGTGATGTTACGCCATTTTTCAATTCGCTCTTCACTGCCGTTTCGTCAACGTGCATTACGGGGCTTGTCGTTTACGATACTTTTACGCACTGGAGCTTTTTCGGCCAGGCGGTGCTTCTTTTTCTCATTCAGGTCGGCGGCCTCGGTTTTATGACGGTCGCGGCATCGTTTGCTCTCATTTTCAGAAAAAATGTCGGCCATAAAGAACGTATGATGCTCGTGCAGACGTTCAACCTCAACGATATGTCGGGCGTTGTAAAGCTTTTTAAGCATATCGTTGTCGGAACATTCTCGTTTGAGGGCGCGGCGGCGGTCATTTTGGCTTTCAGATTTATCCCCGATTACGGGATTGCGGGCGGCATATGGCGAGGCGCTTTTATTTCGGTCTCGGCTTTCTGCAATGCGGGCTTCGATCTTATGGGAACGCCCGACAGCCTTTTCCCGTCTCTTACCGCGTATGCGGACGATCTTGTTGTTAATCTTACGGTCTGCTCGCTCGTTGTTATCGGCGGTCTCGGCTTTCTTGTATGGGATGAGATATTTTCGGGCAAGGGCTTCAAGAAAATGTCAGTTCAGTCAAAGATCGTTATTATTTTCTCTTTCTCTCTCATCGTTATCGGCACTGCCGCGATATTTCTTTTTGAGTTTAACAATCCCGAAACTCTCGGCCCTCTTTCCGCAAAAGGAAAATTTCTCGCTTCGCTCTTTCAGTCCGTTTCTCCGAGAACAGCAGGCTTCAACACGGTCGATCTTTCGTCTCTTACCGAAGAATCGATGATAGTTTTCATTCTTCTCATGTTTATCGGCGGCTCGTCGGGCTCAACGGCGGGCGGTGTTAAAACAAACACGGTAGCCGTCCTCTTTTTTGCAACCGTTTCGGTTCTCTGCGGACGGAAAGAGGCTGTTGTTATGAAGCGAAGAATAGCGCAGGATACAGTTCTTCGCGCGTTTGCCCTCGTTTTTCTTTCGATAACGATACTGCTCTTTTGCTCGTTTGCGGTTTCCGTCATAGAGGATGTCAGCTTTATTGCGGCGCTTTTTGAGTGTACGTCTGCGTTCTGTACCGTCGGCTGCACGCTCGGGCTCACACCGTCTCTGTCTGCGGCATCTCTCGTTATCCTGATGCTTCTGATGTTTCTCGGAAGAGTCGGTCTTCTTACGGCTTCGGTAGTTTTGTTTGAACGTCAGCATTCAAACAGCAATCTTGTCAGCTACCCCGAAGCAAAAATAATCATTTCGTAATGCATGACAAAGAAAGGAAGGCTTTCATAAGCGAAAGCCACGGTGTTAAAATGAAATCGTTTGCAGTTATAGGCCTTGGCAGATTCGGTTCAAGCCTTGCTCTTAAATTGAGCGAGCTTGGTGCGGAAGTCCTTGCCGTTGACAGCAGAATGTCTGTTGTTGAAGAAATAAGCGAACACGTCACACAGTCGGTCTGCGGCGACTTTACGGATGAAAGAGTCCTTCGTTCACTTGAGATCGGCAGCTTCGACTGCGCAATAGTCTGCATCTCCGAAAATATCGAAGCAAGCATTCTTATAACGTCTCTTCTCAAATCGCAGGGTGTACGCTACGTTGTTGCAAAAGCGAAAAGCGAGCTTCATGCGAAGGTTTTAAGGCAGATAGGCGCCGATAACGTCGTTTTCCCCGAAAAGGATTTCGGCATCAAGCTTGCGCAGAACCTCTGCTCGTCAAATATCCTCGATTTTATCGAGCTTTCGGATAAATTCTCCATTATGGAAATGAAAATGCCGTCGGCATGGGTAGGCAAAACGCTTATCGAGCTTGACGTAAGAAAAAAATACAGAATAAACATCGTCGCCGTAAAGGACCCCGAATCGGGCTTCATCGACGTATCCCCGAACCCCTCCGCTCCGCTTGAGCAGGGCAGGATACTCGTTGTTATCGGCGCAACCGAAGATATAAAGAAGATCTCAAAATGATTAAGAATATAACAAGCGTAAAAAATCCGCTTATCATGCAGACTGCCGCCCTCAAAACCGAAGGCACCGAAAAAGAATTTCTGCTTGAAGGCGATAAATTTATCAACGATACCGATCCCCGCGATATCATCCGCATATTTTCAACAGACAAGGATCTCTGCTATCAGTACGAAAACAAGGGGTGCGAGGTTTACGAGGTATCGGAAAACGTTCTTGCAAAGCTTTCGGGCGAAAGCTCACGCTCAAGGCTTATCGCAGTCGTTAAAAAACATCCTGCAGAACGCCCCGAAAAGCTGCTTTTGCTCGACGGTATCCAGGACCCCGGCAATGTCGGAACGATGATCCGCACCGCTTTTGCCTTTGGCTTCGGCGTTATCTGCGGAAACGGAACGGCAAACCCGTATCTTCCGAAGGTCGTAAGATCGACGGCAGGCGCCGTGTGCAGAGCATACGTTGAAAAAGCGGAGCTTACAGCCGTTATCCCCGAGCTTAAAGCGGACGGCTATCTTGTATGCGGCTCGGCTCTCGACGAAAGGGCGCGCGCGGCCGAAAAAACAGACGGCAAGGCGGCTCTCATCATCGGAAGCGAGGGCAGGGGCATGTCAGAAGAGGTTTCGGCTCTTTGCGACAGAACGTATTACATCCCCATAAAAAATGTTGAATCCCTCAACGCTGCGGTTGCGGCAGGGATACTGATGTATAAAGTTAACAGTTAACGTTACAGAACGAAAGAAGCAGAAATGTACAAGAACGAACAGTTATATGCGCTCTGGATGATAGACCGTGCATGGCATCACAGGGCAACGCTTTATAAAACCGTAAGCAAATTCAATTCTGCAGAAGAGGTTTACTTTTGCAGCAAAAACGGCTTCGGACCCGAATTTACGGGATTTGAGACCGAGCTTTTTGCAGATAAAAATCTTGAATCGGCACAGCGACGTCTCGACTACTGCAACAGACACGGTATACGTGTTCTGCCTTTCGGTGAGCGTGATTATCCGCTGAAGCTGAGAAATATAGATAAGCACCCGTGCGCCCTTTTTATTAAGGGAACGTTCCCTGCGTTTGACGATATTCCTACCGTCGGCATCGTCGGAACAAGAGATGCCTGCGAGCACAGCAGAAAGGTCGCCGCGGCATTTTCCTACGAGCTTTCGTCTGCGGGCGTGCTTGTTGTAAGCGGAATGGCAAAGGGTATAGATACTGCGGCGCATAAAGGCGCGCTTTTGTGTGAGCATCCCACCGTAGCGGTCTTTGCGGGCAGTGTTGAACGCGTTTACCCTTCGGAAAATCAGGAGCTTTACGAGCGTATAATAGCAAACGGCGCGGTCGTTTCGGAATACGCACCCGGAATAGAAGTAAGATCGTATATGTTTGTTGAAAGAAACCGTATAATCAGCGGACTTTCCGACAGCGTGGTCGTTGTTGAATCCGACCTTAAAGGCGGCTCGATGACTACTGCGGCACACGCTCTCAAGCAGAAGAGAACTCTTTTTGCTGTTCCCGGTCCGTTATACACAAAAGAATTTGCGGGCTCAAACAGTCTTTTCTGCAAGGGTGCGCTTCCGGCTGTTTTTTCGGACGATATCCTGAGGCATCTTGATGAAAAGTACGATTACCCCAAGGTAAAAAGACGTTCAAAGCTTACTCCCGCATACCTTTACGACTCTCATGCGGTTTTGGAGACCGAAAATCCGGGCGCTAACGATACATCCGTTGAGAACCTTTACCTCGATAAAGAAAAAGAAAGCCCAAAGGTAAAAGAGAAAAAAGAACCGGTAACCTTCAAGCCCGAGGTCACTCCCGTTCCCAAACCGAAAAAAACCGAAATAAAAAAGTCATACGTTGAAATAATAAAAGAGCTTGATGATGTTACAAGCGACGATGAACGAAATGTTCTCGGCTATCTTGTAAGACACGGCGAAGCATCCACCGATGAGCTTTGCGGGAAGCTCGATATGGATTTTTCGCAGGCCATAACAGCTCTCGGCATGCTTGAGCTTAACGGCTATTGTTACGGCAACGGCGGCTCCGTATTCAAGCTTTCAGCAGAAAAGGCAGAGCTTTTTGGCACAGATAAATAATTGATCAACATAAATCCTTCAAACACACAGAAAGGCAGGCATTCCCAAACGGAATCCACGGATAAGAAAATGGCAACAAAAAAAGAAACCGAACTTAAACCTGCCGCAGAAAAGAAAACTGCGACGAAGAAAACAACGGCAAAGTCAACCGAAAAAAAGACTAAAACCGCCGCTAAACCGACAAAAAATCTTCTTATAATCGAATCTCCCAACAAAATCAAGTCGATCAAAAAGATCCTCGGCTCAAAATACGAGGTTCTTTCGTCGAAGGGACATATCCGCGATCTTCCGTCGTCCCGTCTCGGCGTTGATATCGAGGGCGGATTCGAGCCCGAATATATCGTTTCGAGAAAAGACGGCAAATCTGCAGTTTTAAAAGAGCTCAAAGCCGCTGCAGCCGCAAGCAAGCACGTTTACCTCGCAACCGACCCTGACCGTGAGGGTGAAGCTATCGCATGGCATCTTGCAAGTCTTCTCGGTCTCGATCCTGAAGAAAATATCAGAGTTACGTTCAATGAAGTAACAAAAGCCGCAGTCACCGCAGGCGTTGAAAACCCGAAAAGCATCAACATGAACAGGGTTTCCGCACAGCAGGCAAGACGTGTTCTCGACAGAATAGTGGGCTATAAATTAAGCCCGTTCCTCTGGAAAAAGGTTAAAACAGGTCTTTCCGCAGGCCGTGTTCAGTCTGTTGCAACAAAGCTTATCGTTGACCGTGAACGTGAGATCGAAGCGTTTGATCCCGAAGAATACTGGACTCTTGAGGCTGTTTTCGCAAAGGCAAACAAGGAATTTACCGCTAATTTCTTCGGCACATCCGAAGGTAAGATGGCTATTCACAACAATGACGAGATGAACGCTCTTCTTGCCGATATCGAAAATACCGAGTACAGCGTTGCGTCCGTTAAAAAAACAGAGCGTGTACGTCAGCCTAATCCTCCGTTCACAACCTCCTCCCTTCAGCAGGAAGCGTCCGCGCGTCTTAATATGCGTCCCCAGAGAGCAATGAGCATCGCGCAGAACCTCTACGAAGGTATCGAGGTCAAGGGCAAGGGCGCTGTCGGTCTTATCACCTATATGAGAACCGACTCTTTACGTGTGTCCGATGAGGCGCGTATGTCTGCCGAAAACTTTATCAAGGAAACATACGGCACAGAGTTTTACCCTGCACAGCCCCGTGTTTTCAAAACAAGAGCTACCGCACAGGATGCGCACGAAGCTATCCGTCCCACAGATGTTACTTTAACACCTGCCATCCTCCGCGAAAGCCTTACCTCCGAGCAGTACCGTCTTTACAAAATGATCTGGGAACGCTTCGTTGCTTCTCAGATGGCTTCCGCTCTTTATCAGGGCACAAGCGTTGATGTTAACGCAAAAGGTAAAAATTCAAACAAAGAATATATATTCAGAGCGTCCGACTCAAAATTGGTATTCCCCGGCTTTACCGCGGTTTACAATTACGGCGACGACGAGGAAAAATCCTCCAAGCGTCTGCCCGAAATGGCAGTGGGCGATAATCCCGAGCTTCGCAATCTCAAGCCCGAGCAGAAATTTACACAGCCCCCGTCACGCTACACCGAGGGTTCTCTCGTTAAAGCGCTTGAAGAATACGGCATAGGCAGACCGTCAACGTTTGCAACTATCGTCGGCACCATAATCGAGAGAAGATACGTTGAAAAAGAGGGCAAGCTTCTCCGCCCCACCGCTCTCGGTAATATAACAACAGACGTTTTGACCGAAAACTTCAGCAATATCGTTGATATCGCATTTACCGCAGGCATGGAAACAGAGCTTGACGAGATCGAAGAGGGCAACAAATCTTATCTCGACACCATGAACGGCTTCTACGGCGGTTTTGCGGACGATCTTTCCGCTGCCGAAAAGAAGCTTGACGGCGTTAAGGTAGAGGTTCCCGATGAGGAAAGTGACGTTATATGCGATAAATGCGGCTCAAGAATGGTCTACAAGGTAAGCCGCTTCGGCAGATTCCTCGCCTGCCCGAATTACCCCGAATGTAAAAACACAAAATCGATCATCGTTGAAACAGAGGGCGACTGCCCCGTTTGCGGCGGAAAAATCCTTGTTCGCCGTTCAAAAGCAGGCAAAACATACTACGCCTGCGAAAAAGGCAGCGAATGCGGCTTTATGACATGGGACCTTCCCACAAAAGAAAAATGTCCGCAGTGCGGCTCAACGCTTTTCAGAAAATTCAACCGCCTCTACTGTCAGAAGGACGGCTGCGGCTATGAGGGAAAAGCAGAGAAGAAAAATTAAGTGTTAAGTGTTGAGTTTTGAGTGTTAAGTTGAAAAAAACTTACCGCTTATCACTTATAACTTATAACTTTCCACTTATTTATTCGGAGGTTTGTATGCCCAAAACAGTCTTTATAACCGGCGGCGCGAAGGGTATCGGTGCGGGATGCGCCGAGGCATTCGCAAAAAAGGGGTATAATATTGCCGTTAACTATAAAACAAGTGTCGGCGCGGCAGAGGAGCTTAAAGCAAGGCTTGAGGCTATGGGTGCAAGTGTTTTAACGCTTGCAGGCGACTGTTCAAACGAAAAAAGAGTTAACGAAATGATCGCCGAGACCGAAAAGGCTTTCGGAAAGATAGACGTTCTTGTAAATAACGCCGGCATCAGCCTCATCAAGCTTTTTACCGACACCACCGAGCAGGACTGGGATAATATTTTTTCAAACAATCTCAAAAGCGCGTTCCTTTGTTCAAAAGCCGTTTGCCGCGGCATGATAAATAACGGCGGCGGCGCGATAATAAACGTTTCCTCGATGTGGGGGATAACGGGCGCATCGTGCGAGGTTGCGTATTCGGCATCAAAGGCAGGTATGATAGGGCTCACAAAGGCTCTCTGCAAGGAGCTTTCGCTGTCGAACATCCGTGTCAACTGCGTTTGTCCCGGCGTTATAATGACCGATATGAACGCCTCGCTCGGCGACGATGTCCTTTCAGATCTTACGGAAGAAATACCGCTTTCCCGTCTCGGAACACCCGAGGATGTTGCCGAAGCAGTCGTTTTTCTTGCGGAAGCAAAATACGTCACGGGGCAGATCCTTGCCGCTGACGGAGGAATGACCGTTTAGATCAATGAATAATGAATGATGAATAATGAAAAACGAATAATTCGGCGGTAAGATCTGAATTATTCCGGGAGTTTAACTGTGGATAAATTAACAATAAACGTAATCGGTGCAGGGCTTGCGGGCTGTGAAGCGGCATGGCAGGCGGCACAGAGAGGGGCTCACGTCCGTCTTTACGAAATGAAGCCCAAAAAGAAGATACCTGCGCATAGCTCCGAGGATTTCTGCGAGCTTTGCTGTTCAAACTCTTTCCGTGCCGAGGGCTTGTCAAACGCTATCGGCCTGTTGAAAGAAGAGCTTCGTGCGATGGGCTCCCTTATAATGAAATGCGCGGATGCCACCCGTGTTCCCGCAGGCGGTGCGCTTGCGGTTGACAGAGATGCGTTCCCGAAAATGGTCACCGAGCATATAAAAAACCATCCGAATATCGAAATAATCGAAGAGGAAGTAACATCTCTCGATTTTTCGGAGCCTACCGTTATAGCATCCGGGCCTTTAACATCCGAGCCTCTTGCGAATGCGATCGTTGAATTTTTCGGCGGCGACGGGCTTCACTTTTTCGATGCGGCGGCTCCTATCGTTTCTGCGGAAAGCATAAACATGGATAAAGCATACCTTGCTTCACGCTACGGCAAGGGTACGCCCGACTATATCAACTGCCCGATGTCCGAGGAAGAATACGATGCTTTTTACAGAGAGCTTATCTCCGCGCAGACCGTTGAGATGAAAGACTTTGAAAACAACGTTTTCGAGGGCTGTATGCCTGTTGAAATAATGGCATCGAGAGGCCGTGACACGCTTCTTTTCGGACCGCTCAAGCCTGTAGGTCTCCCCGACCCGAAAACAGGTAAAACTCCCTTTGCGGTCGTTCAGCTCCGTAAGGATAACGCCGAATCGTCGATGTACAACCTCGTAGGATTTCAGACTCACCTCAAATTCCCCGAACAGCGCCGTGTTTTCGGCATGATACCCGGTCTTGAAAATGCAGAGTTCGTCCGCTACGGTGTTATGCACAGAAATACATATATCGACTCGCCCCGTCACCTCACCGCCGCTTTTGAAGCGAAAAAGCGTAAGGGTCTGTTCTTTGCCGGACAGATGACAGGTGTTGAGGGCTATATCGAAAGCTGCTCGTCGGGCTTTGTTGCCGGCATCAACGCAGTAAGAGAAGAGCCGTATATATTCGATCCCAAAACCGCTATCGGCTCGCTCGCGCATTATATCAGTAATCAGACAGTCGTTGATTTCCAGCCCATGAACGTAAACTTCGGCATTTTCCCGCCGCTTGAATTTACGGGTAAAAAGCCGAAAAAGGCTGACAGAAAAGAAATGTACTCCCAGCGCGCGCTCGAAATAATCAAAAACACCGAATTTTATATAAAAGAGGAAGAAGACAAATGAAAATAATAGTAGACGTAATGGGTGCGGACAATTCCCCCGACGTTATGGTCAAAGCCGCCGTAAGAGCAGTAAAAGAGCTTTCCGCTCAGATAATCCTTGTCGGTGACGAAAAAGAGATAAACCGTGTTCTTTCCGAAAATAAGCTTTCTTCCGCAGATCTTCAGATCGTTAATGCAAATGATGTTATAACAATGGAAGACGACCCCATTTCCGTCCGCAAAAAGCCCGAATCCTCGCTTGCCGTTTGCCTCAACCTTCTCAAAAACGGCGAGGGCGATGCTCTCGTTTCCGCAGGCAATTCAGGCGCTCTTCTCGTTGGCGCAACACTTTTCGTACGCTGCATCAAGGGTGTCCGCCGCGCGGCAATGGCTCCCGTTATGCCTGTTAAAAACGGTATGCTTATGATCGCAGACTCCGGCGCAAACATCGAATGTAAGCCCGAAATGCTCGAACAGTTCGCGGTTATGGGCTCTGTTTATATGAAAAACGTGCTCGGTATCAATAATCCCCGTGTCGGCCTCGCAAATAACGGCGCGGAGGAAACAAAGGGCACAGATCTTTATGTTGAAACACATAAGGTGTTAAAAGAAAATAAAAATATCAATTTTGTCGGCAACGTTGAGGGCAGGGGAGTGCCGATGGGCGAGTGCGATGTTCTCGTCTGCGACGGCTTTACAGGAAACCTTATCCTTAAAACATACGAGGGCGCAGGCAAGATGTTTGCCGATGAGATAAAAAATATGTTCAAAAAGAACATCATCTCAAAGATCGGCGCGCTTTTCGTTCTCGGCGGCATAAAGGATCTCAAAAAGCGTATGGACTATAAAGAGATCGGCGGCGCTGTAATTCTCGGTATTTCAAAGCCCGTTATCAAGGCTCACGGCTCGTCCGACGAAAAAGCGTTCTTCAGCGCGATACGTCAGGCTGTAAACTTCGTTTCGACCGATGTTATATCAAAGATCAGCGACGAAATGGGAAAGGAAGCCTGAATTTATGCAGATATTTGAACGCTTAAAGCCGATCCTTGCCGATATTTTCGATGTTGATGAAGACGAGCTCACACCGAAAACAGATCTTTTCGAAGACCTCGGTGCTGACGAATACGACATGATCGAGATTGAAATGATAATCGAAGAGGAGTTTGACGCCACCGTAAAGCTCCCCAAAAAAGGCTCTCTTAATATAGCAAAGCTTTGCACGTTAATTGAACAGTGATAGTATTTGTTTTTTTTCGGTGTCAGACAAGTATTGTCTGTGTGATATAAAAAATTGAAAGAGGGTCAATTATTATATGAGAAATATGAAAATTGATGCCAACGGTACAGAGATTACAGTAATCGGAAATATCGTAAATGAAGAAGCGTATGTTTCTTTGACGGATATTGCCAAATATAAAAATCCGGAAAACGCATTTATCGTAATCGCAAACTGGATGCGCAATTATTCAACGATTGCATTTTTAGGACTATGGGAGCAAATTCATAATCCTGATTTTAAACCTATCGAATTCGATAGGTTTAAGGCAGAAGCCGGTGATAATGCATTTACGTTAACACCTCAACAATGGATACGTGCAACAAATGCAATTGGTATCATTTCCAAATCGGGTAGATACGGTGGAACATATGCACATACCGATATTGCTTTTGAGTTTGCTTCGTGGATCTCTCCCGAATTTAAGCTTTATATAATAAAGGATTTTCAGCGATTAAAGAAGGATGAATCGGAAAAGCTTGCGTTAGGATGGGATGTAAAAAGAGAATTGACGAAAATCAATTATCGTATACATACTGATGCGGTAAAAGAATTTTTGATTTCTCCTACATTATCAGCGCAGGAAATGGCTTTTACCTATGCCTCTGAAGCTGATGTTCTCAACGTTGCTTTATTCGGTCAGACGGCAGCCGATTGGAGACAGGAAAAAGGTATAAGCGGCAAAACTCCCAATATCAGAGATTTTGCTTCGGCAGAAGAGTTGGTTGTTCTTATCAATCTTGAAGATACAAATGCTGATCTGATAAGAAAAAATGTGCCGCAAATTGAAAGATTAAAAATATTAAGAGAAAAAGCATACCGTCAACTGGAAATTCTTAAGAAAAATCATTTACAAATAGAAACTTTGAAAAAAAATCTTTTCGGAAGTTCAGATAAATGATGTTTTACCCATACTGAAAATATTACAGAATAAATAATCAAGAAAGGACCGCTTTCGCAGAGAAAGCAACGTACATGGAAATCAAAAGCACCATTATACCCGAAGTTAAAATAAAGGTTGAAAATCTCGAAAAAAGAATAAATTACGTTTTTAAAAACAAACAGCTT